>Ga0208130_1000447_pt1 | contig 21736 bp, 27 predicted proteins | sample ETNtaG_31_FD_185771 | JGI IMG/M metagenome (GOLD analysis project Ga0208130, IMG submission 185771) | Marine microbial and viral communities from oxygen minimum zone, Eastern Pacific Ocean - ETNP201310SV78 (SPAdes) (version 2) | ecosystem: Environmental > Aquatic > Marine > Oceanic ...
AAGAAATGACTGGAGTGAGGAACCGATTGGTTTTGGAGAAGTTACAGCTATTCCAGCGTCAGTGAGCATTTTGTATGTTTCTTTAAGGTCATCTACCAGCAGCGCTAGGTGTTGCCCATTATCTTCAGGAACTGTTGCTTGGCGAAGATGGATTTGTCGTCCGTCATTGGCTTGAAGCCAAGCTCCCGCTCTATCGTTTGGTTTAGTTACTTGTCGTAGGGAAAAGTACCTTGAATAAAAGTCAACCGCATCCTCTACGTTGTCAACGTTAATAGCAATATGGTGAATCCCTGATGCCATTTCGCTAGGCTTTTTCACCAGTAAACAATTGGGCTGAGCCTGGAGCAAAAAGTTTTCGTTCAACTTTCCTAAATCCAGCTTTTTCAATCATGGACACAATCTCTTGGTGCGGTGGCAGGTATGAAACAGATTTTGGAAGGTAAGAGTATGCAGACTTATCGGATAAAAGGGCCCCGACTTTTGGAACGATTCGGTCAAAATAAATGTGGTGACCCCAGTTTAAGAATCTGTTCTCGGGTTCGGCTACATCAAGGAAGCCTATTCTGCCACCTACTTTGAGCACCCGATTAACTTCAGCGAAGAATGGTTCCAACTCAGTAAGATTCCTCAGAGCAAAACCACAGGTAGCACCGTCAACTGAAGCGTCTCTGATGGGTAATCTTAAAACGTCTGATTGGCAAAGGGGTGACGCGGACCGCCCTGCTTGCAGCATCCCCATAGAGAAGTCAAACCCGAGTGGAACCATTCCAGCATTTTCAAGTTCGCAACAAAAGTCTCCGGTTCCACAAGCTAGATCAATCACTAATGAGTCCTTCTCTAGTTCGAGAGCTTGAACGGTTTGTTTTCGCCAACGAACATCCAAGCGAAAGGTCATGATCCTATTCACGAAGTCATATCTTGGGGCAATGCGATCAAACATGCCTTGAACTTTCTCCGCCTTTTCATCTCCTGTTGGCAGGTCTGGATTTAAGTCCATATACACATCGTACTGATCGAAATATATTTAAACACTATTTCTATAGGCTCTATTCGTGCAGAAATGTGTAAATCCAATATCTTCATAAATTCGAATAGCGGGTATATTATCTGCCTCAACGTAAAGCATTCCAAGATCTGCTCCTACATTGGCAAGGTAGTTCAGGCCTGATATTGTAAGCGGCTTACCAAAACCTCTTCCATGAAAATCCGGGTCAACTGCTATTGCGAAAATTTCCCCCACTGTAAGGTCGCTCTGGTGGTGTACCTTTGTCCAGCAAAACCCTGCAAGACGATTTTCAACTTCCAATAATAGAAACCCTTCATCATCAAACCATTCCTCTTTGAAAAGATCATCTAACTTTGATAAATCTAGAGAACCCTGCTCAGGATGCCAAGAAAACGCTCTTGAGTTGACCTCAAGAAAAGCTTCGTCATCAACACCACAAATATAAGGCCTAGTAGTGATACCTTCCCCATTCGGAGGAAATTTGCATCGCATTTGCCAGAGATCTCGATAGCTAGAAAAACCAATGGAGTTCAGCAATTTATCGTCATCCATTTGGGCATCTTCAATCCAAATTTGGGTTAAGGAATCTGTAGCAACTAACGATTCTCTTAAAGCTGCAACCAATTCAACTGTGAGCAAATCGCGACTGAACCCCTGAGGTACCGTCATAGAAAGGCCAAAGCCTTCGGGAGCTTCATCGGAAATAAGAATGTTCATATCATTAAGTTACTGCCCGTAGCCGTACTATGTTGTGAACATGGCTAAACCAAGAACAGCTGAAGGGAGATGCAAGAGAACTAACGACGAGCTAAAAACTACTTTTCCTGAAGCAGAGTGTGAGCTGGAATTCGAAACTCCTTTTCAACTATTGGTTGCAACCATACTTTCTGCTCAGGCCACAGATAAATCTGTGAATAAGGCAACTCCAAAGCTATTTGAAGCTTTCGGAACTCCTGAGAAACTAGCAGAAGCAGAAATTGACGAAATTGAGCAGCTAATCAAGACCATTGGCCTCTATAGATCCAAAGCCAAGAATTTGCAAGGGATGGCCCAAAGATTGCTGGTGGACTACGGAGGAGAGGTCCCTTCCGAAATGCATGATCTGGTAAGCCTCCCCGGTGTTGGAAGAAAGACAGCGAATGTTGTTAGAAGCGTCTCATTGGGATTGCCAGGGCTGCCAGTTGATACGCATGTCAGTCGGATAGTTCAACGACTTGGAATTACCAATGAAACTGATCCAGTAAAAATAGAAAATGCAGTGGGCTCTATGCTGCCAGATGATGAACATGGCGATTTTAGCCTCAGGGTTATCTTGCATGGAAGACAAGTGTGTTTTGCTCGAAAGCCTAACTGCGCCGAATGTGTTCTGAGTTACTTTTGCCCAGTCGCTTTCAAAGTTTAAGCTCAGTGGAAGCTCGTCTTAAACGTCTGGAAGCAGCCACTAGAGATCTCTCAACTTCAAACAGTTCGTGAGAACTGGCTTCCAACCCAGCCTCTTCTAGAGACTTTGCCGCAGAAATTACTCTTGAAACAAGGTCATCAATTTGGAAATCAATAGATGAGAGCTCAGCTTCGCATTGTTGTATTAACAATTTATCACTTGACATATTAACTTCTTAACCTAAATTCCGCCACAAGTCACTTTGTAGGGGTATACCGTATAAGTGTGCTTAAACGAATAGACCTCAAGCAAAACGATATTCGCGCCATCAGTGCAGCTCTTTCGGCTTCATCCATAGTAAATGCTGATGTTGAACAGACTGTCCTAGCAATAATCAATGATGTGAAGATTCGGGGAGACGAGGCTTTATGCCACTATGCAAAAAAGTTTGATGGCTTTATCCCTGAAAATTTTTTGGTCAGTGATGCTGAAATTGATGAAGCTTATAACAGCTGCGAAGCAGATCTGATTGACGCCATGGAAAAAGCGGCCGAGCGCGTTAGACAATTCCACAGGACCCAATTGCATAGTGGTAGTTCATTTGACGAAGACAATTTGGAAGTCCAGACCGTGTATCGTCCTGTAAATAGAGCAGGGTGTTACGTACCAGGAGGTAGAGCCTCCTATCCATCAACTGTCCTGATGACTGTAATACCAGCTGTCATTGCTGGTGTAAGTGATGTTGTCATCTGTACACCCCCAGGAGAGGATGGCAAGATTAGCCCAGCAGTATTAGTAGCATCCCGAATAGCTGGAGCCAGTTCTGTCTACGCAATAGGAGGAGCGCAAGCCGTATCTGCTATGGCGTATGGAACCGAAAGCATACCCGCAGTCGACGTTATCGTTGGCCCAGGAAATATCTATGTAGCTACTGCACAACGAATGGTTTCACAAGACGTTGGGATTGCCGCAGCTTTTGCAGGCCCATCGGAAATAGCTGTGATCGCTGATGAGACAGCAAACCCTAAATTTGCTGCCATTGATTTAATGGTTCAGGCAGAACATGGCCCCGATGGTCAGGCATGGTTGATGTCCACAGATGAAAAAATTATTGAAGCCATACTTCAAGAACTCGAGATTCTCGTAAATAACTCAAAGAGACAACAAGAAATTATGTCAACATTTGATCAGGGCGGTTTTGCTGTACTCGTAAAAGATCTATCCCAAGCATTTGATGTTGCGAACACCGTCGCTCCAGAACACCTTCAGTTGATGATAGAAAATCCAGAAAATCATCTCTCTCTTATTCAGAATGCTGGAGCTGTTTTCATGGGGAATATGGCACCTGCGTCAGTGGGCGATTATTACGCTGGGCCATCACACGTATTACCTACCGACCGAAGCGCGCGCTTTGCAAGTGCTCTAACCATACATGACTTCATTAAAGACATCCATGTCATTTCAATGGGTGAGAATGCCCTTAAGGAAGCTGCTAACATCATAATAAAAATCGCAAATGAAGAAGGTTTGGAAGCGCACGCTGAATCAATTCGACTTCGAATCGAGGAACTAAATGACTTGGCCTAATATCAGGGATGACCTCAAGTTATTTGAAGGGTACCACTCTCCTCAACTTGCAGTCGATGTCAGATTGAATACCAACGAGAGCCCGTTACCTCCTCCGGATAAGTGGGTTGACGAAATCCAAAAGGCAGTCACAACCATTGAATGGAATAGGTATCCAGACAGGCATGCATTTGAATTAGTGTCTCAGTTAGCTGAATTCCATGGTTTACAGTCAAATAATGTTATACCGGCAAATGGTTCAAACGAAATAATCCAATCCATCTTGCTTGCTTACGGAGGAAAAAATCGATCCACAATAATTTTCGAGCCAACCTATGCAATGCATGCCCACATTGCCAGAATTACCGGCACTAGGATTATCTCCTGCGATCGGGGTGAATCCCTTCTATGCGAGTCCGACGAATTGGAAACTCTAACAACAACAAAACCAAATATAATATTTCTCTGTTCCCCAAATAATCCAACGGGAATTATCGAACCGAAAGAAACAATTATTTCTGCTCTAGAATACTGTTCAAAAAGTGGTTCACTTCTAGTTGTTGACGAGGCCTATGGAGAGTTTTCTGACTGGTCGGCAATAGAGCTCGTGGAGAATGATGCACCAATTGTCGTAACCCGAACATTTTCAAAAGCTCATGGTTTCGCTGCAGGACGCTTGGGATATGCCGTTGGTGCAACTCGGGTTATTGACGGAATGAAAGAAGTATTGCTTCCCTATCATCTAGATTCTTTTAAGCAAATAGCAGCCATAACAGCACTTAAATATAGAAGCGAAATGACTGAACGAGTCGAATACCTGAAGTCGCAAAGAGAAAAGACATCTGAGGAGTTGAAAAATCTTCCTCTTAAAGTTTGGGATAGTGCTGCAAACTTTATCTTATTTAAGCCATTAGAGACTGTCGGTATGTCCGGTAATGACCTTTGGAAAGCGCTTGTAGATTATTCGGTACTAGTCCGTGATTGTTCAAACTGGCCAAATTTAACTGATTGTTTACGAGCTACAATAGGTACAGAACAGGAAAATAACTCGTTTATTGACTCACTTAAGGCGATACTAGGATAATGAAGAAAAGATCAGCGACCTTCAGGCGTGAAACTAAAGAAACCCTAATTAGTATCTCATTGGATTTGGATGGTGAAGGCAGAACACAGATCGAAACTGGCATCCCATTTTTCAATCACATGCTTGACCAGCTAGGGCGACATGGAAATTTTGACTTAAACGTAGAAGCAAAAGGTGATCTAGAGATTGATGCGCACCACACCGTGGAAGATGTTGGTATAGCCATCGGCACATGCTTCAAAGAAGCAGTCGGGGAGAAACTCGGAATCCAGCGTTTTGCTAGCGCATCGTGCCCGCTTGATGAAGCCCTTGTGGACGTTTCTCTAGATCTGTCAGGAAGACCTTTTCACTTCTATGATGTTGAAGCACCGGGGCAGAAAATACTTAGTGACCCACCATTTGACCCTCAACTCATCGAGGAATTCTGGAGAGCCTTTGTAATGTCTAGTGAGATAACAGCGCATCAAGTGCTCATACGAGGAAAAAACACTCACCACATTATTGAGTCATTATTTAAAAGTACTGCACGAGCTTTAGGACAGGCAACGAGGGTTAAGGGGGACAGTCTACCTTCCACAAAAGGCGTTCTATAAATGGTTAAAGTCGCCGTACTTGACTACGGCATTGGAAACTTGCGGTCAGCACAAAAAGCATTTGAAATATCAGGTGCTGAGGCTCGTTTGACTGCAGATAAAGATTTGGTACTAGCCTCGGATGGTGTTGTGCTTCCCGGCGTAGGAAATTTCGGAAAATGTGCAAAAGCCCTAACTGATTCGGGTGTAAGAGAACTAGCACTTCTAGCGGTAGAAAATGGTATTCCTTTTCTTGGAATTTGTGTAGGCATGCAACTTCTTTATGAAACATCAGATGAGTCGCCTGCCGCTCAAGGTTTAGGTTTATTCTCAGGGAAAGTGAAGATGCTTGAAAATGCTCCGAGAGTTCCTCAGATGCAATGGAATCAAATACAACTCCAAGACGACTCACCTTTGCTCAGAGGATTAGAAGATGAGTGGTTCTATTTCGTTCACTCATATGCTGCGGAACAAAACCATCTCGAAAGTACAACAATTGCAACATGTACCTACGGCTCATCTGTCATTGCTGCAGTTCAAAAGGGATTAATCTTTGGAACACAGTTTCACCCAGAAAAGTCAGGTAAAGCAGGGCGATTATTGCTACAAAATTTTCTTAAAATCTGTGAAAGGCCAGAATGAGCTTTGTCATATACCCAGCAATTGATTTGATCGATGGTAAATGTGTTCGTCTCTATCAAGGGGACTACGCAAAGGAAACAATCTATGAAGATGACCCTATCTCTCAAGCGCTGGAGTTTGAATCCGATGGGGCTAAATGGATTCATTTGGTGGACCTTGATGCAGCAAGGACTGGCTCGCTCAAAAATACGAAGGTCATAAAAGGCATTTGTGAAAAGCTATCAATACCGGTGCAAGTAGGTGGAGGCATCAGGTCATCAGATACTGCGAAACTTCTCTATGATATGGGGGTTGAAAGAACTGTGATCGGAACAGCAGCAGTTGAGGATCCTGAATTGGTCCTACAAATAGCCAAACACGGGCATCGCGTCGCAGTCGGGGTCGATGGGAAAGATGGTTACGTTGCTACTCGCGGATGGAAAGTCACCACAGACCTTAAGGTAGTTGACCTCCTAAAGAGGTTTGAGTCAAGTGGAGCGGAAGTTGGAATAGTGACGGAAATAAAAAGAGATGGGACCATGGAAGGTTCGGATCTAGAAGGTTTAACGCAGATTCTCGGCGATGTTAATATTCCAGTAATAGCATCAGGTGGCTTAGGGTCAATTAAGGATTTCTATGATCTTGTTGGGTTGCAAGTGAATGGATCGAAATTAGCCGGGGTTATAACTGGTAGAGCTCTTTACGAAAAATGTTTAGACCTGAGAGAACTCATTTCCATAACAGAAGATCCAGAGCATGTTGAGCTAAAACATGACTAACGTCCGTATTATCCCATGTCTTGATGTCACCGATGGAAGGGTGGTGAAAGGGACCAACTTCGTAGATCTCAAAGATGCTGGAGATCCAGTAGAACTTGCATCAAAATATGATCAAGAAGGCGCTGATGAGATCGTTTTTTTAGATATAACTGCATCATCTGATAGAAGAGAAACTGTCTTTGAGCTTGTCCGTCGGTGCGCTGAAGAAATTTTTATTCCCTTTACGATCGGAGGTGGAATTCGCAGTGTTGACGATGCTAGAAAGCTTTTACGCGAAGGAGCAGAAAAGATTTCTGTAAATACTGCCGCAGTTGAAAGACCAGAATTGATCTCCGAAATAGCTGCAGAATTCGGAACTCAATGCGTTGTCTTAGCAATCGATGCAAAGAAGAGTGATAATTCTGACTGTAGATCGGGCTACGAAGTCTATGTGCATGGAGGGAGAACACCCACAGGAATTGATGTAGTGGAGTGGGCGCAACGAGGTGAAGAATGCGGCGCTGGAGAAATTTTACTTACTTCTATGGGGCGCGATGGAACCAAAGACGGTTTTGATTGCATACTGACTTCAAATGTTTCGCAATCCACGAATGTCCCGACGATTGCGAGTGGGGGAGTAGGAACACTAGAACATTTCTCTCAGGGAGTGCTGGAAGGGAAAGCAGACGCCCTACTTGCCGCAAGCGTCTTCCACTATGGGGAATTAACGATTCGTGACGTCAAAGATTATTTGATTGCATGCGGGATCTCAGTCAGGCCGGCATAGATACAGAAATGCTTGACTCTTCATGTCGCCACTTTTCCAAGAAACAAGATAAGTTGAGACTGTGACGGAAACAAAAGAATCATCAAACAAAACAAAGACATCAAAGAGTAAACCCAAGTCCCCATCAACATCAAAGAGAGGAAACTCTGCAGTGCCCACTCCGTCTGAGCGTCTCCCAGTGAAAATGCTAAACGATAGAATACTCGTTGAAATGCCGGGCGAAGATGGAGAACGGCGCTCATCTGGCGGAATTCTAATCCCAGCAACAGCGCAAGTATCTCGAAGATTAGCCTGGGCCGAAGTAAAGGCTACTGGTCCGAATGTGAGGACAATGGAAATCGGTGACCAAGTTCTATTCAATCCAGAAGATAGGTATGAAGTCGAAGTTAGAGGAAATGATTACATAATTCTTCGTGAAAGAGACATCCATGCCGTAGCCGCTGAACGACTTGATCAGGGATCAACAGGACTTTATCTCTAGAATGGAGTCTTCGCTTGAGCAATTCATCGAGCATGCGAAGGCGCACACTGTCATTCCTGTTTGGAAAGAACTGGTTGCTGATCTCATCACGCCAGTATCAGCCTTCGAAAGGATTGTAGGTGACCAGTCAGGTTTCCTGCTTGAATCAGTAGAACATGGCGAGCGATGGAGTCGGTGGTCATTCATCGGAAGAAACCCGCTTCTGACCATAAAAAAAGTAGCTAACCAGTTGCTGATTGAAGGTGAGATGCCTCTTGAAATTGACGATAATGGGAAAATTCTTGATTACGTTCGAACACTTCAACGAAACCTGTCAGCACCACAGATTGAAAACTTTCCTCCCATGTACAGTGGGTTACTTGGCTATCTTGGCTACGACATTGTGCGAGAGATTGAAGACCTGCCTCCACCTGCAAATGATGACCTGCAAGTGCCTGACGCAATTCTATCCATAATTGGTGAAGTGGCAGCTTTCGATCATTGGAGCCAAAGGGTCTTTCTCATAGCAAACGCCATTGTCAAGCCTCAATGTTCAGAATCTGAAATTACAGAAACATATTACGAAACAAAGAGTCGATTAGATTCCTTAATGCTTGATGGAGCAAAACCATTATCTGAACCCTTGCTAGACCCACCAGATTTAAATACAGATTCAGTAGAGGTGAAGCCAACAATGTCAGAAAATGATTATTGCGAGATTGTAGAACAGGCAAAAGATTACATTCTAAACGGCGATATTTTTCAGGTAGTGCTTTCCCAACGCTTCGATTTCGATCTGAAGGCAAACCCTTTTGACGTATATAGGGTCCTGCGCCAGATAAATCCAAGCCCATATATGTATTTCGTAAAAAACAAAGAAGTTACATTGGTCGGCTGTTCTCCTGAACCACTAGTCCAATTGAGAGACAATACGGTAACGAGCCGCCCCATTGCCGGGACACGGAAACGAGGGTTAACTCAAACTGAGGATCAAGCTCTTGCTAATAGCCTGTTAGCAGACCCAAAAGAATTAGCTGAACACATTATGTTGGTGGATCTAGCCAGAAACGATTTAGGAAGGATAAGTGACTTTGGCACACTTCAAGTTGACGAACTAAAGACATTAGAACGCTACAGTCATGTCATGCATCTCACATCACAGGTATCTGGAAGGTTAGCAAAGAAGTTTGAGCCAGTTGACGTACTTAGGGCGGCTTTCCCTGCAGGAACTGTTTCCGGAGCGCCCAAAGTTCGAGCGATGCAAATAATCGATGAACTAGAGAAAACTAAACGCGGCCCATACGCTGGCATAGTGGGCTACTTAGATTTCAATGGAAACTTAGATAATGCAATAGCCATACGAACAATGGTAATCACCCCGAAAGGAGCATCGGTCCAAGCCGGAGCCGGGATTGTCGTAGATAGCGACCCAGTCGCAGAATATAATGAGTGCTGGGCTAAGGCTAAAGCCCTCATAGCAGCAGTTAAACCTGCTGAACAGATGACACGGGTTCGGAGCAATGCAAAAGATTAAAAAGGTTTGCGCAGCCTACGAAAATGAAACATGTGTTCTCAAATTGCAACGCGATGTAATCTGGGTTGTCGGTCCCGATGCAGGCAAATATCTTCAAGGCCAACTAACCCAAGACGTGCTCGCAATGGCAGAAGGAGAGTCAGCCTGGTCATTCCTTTTGAATCCGGACGGGAAAGTTAACGCTTGGCTAAGAATAACTCACATCGGGGAACATAAATACCTTTTAGATATGGATAGTGATTCCGGAGAGGTAGTTCTCGCAAGATTACTTCGTTTCAAGCTACGAACCGACTGCGAGCTAACACTTGAAAAGTGGGAAGGAATTACAATAATTGGAAAAGATGCAAGTTCTTTCGCTGGAAAACCTTGCTCAGAGCAAATTGCAGCTCTGACCCTCTGGCCCCAAATCAGCAGCGTTGACATTATAGGCGGAGATACGAAAGCGCTTCTCGAGAGGTTTCCTGAGCCGGAACAATCCTACGACTTCCTACGAATAGTAAATTGCATTCCAAAGATGGGAACAGAATTGCACGAGAAGGTAATTCCAGCTGAAACGGGTTTAGTCGAAAAGAGTGTTTCTTTCACGAAGGGTTGTTACACCGGTCAGGAACTTGTTGCTCGAATAGACAGCCGGGGTAATAAAGTACCTAAGAATTTGATGCTAGTAACGTGCCAAGAAGGTATGGAAATAGGGGACGAAGTGGAAGTAGATGGGTTTTCAGTTGGACAACTCACCTCAGTCGCTACCGGAAGTAATTTAACGGTCGGGCTGGCATACATAGCCCGGAAAGCTTCCACAGCGAGCGAGGGGAAAGTAAAAGGCAACACTGTCTCTATAAATTCCCAGCAAAATACTTTTCCCCCAGAGAGAGAATAGGTTGATGACCGAAGGAACCTACTTAGATTCAATACTTTCTTATCATAGAGAGAGAGCAAAAAATGATCTCAGATCATTGGACCAACTACTCAAAGAGATATCTGCCAAAGAAAAAACTGGACCCAGTTTCCAAGAGAAAATTTTAGCTGAGAAAGGGCTTTCGGTAATTGCTGAAATCAAACGAAGATCTCCATCCAAGGGTGAATTAAAAGGCAATTTAGACGCGGTAGAGCTTGCACAAGCTTACGAGCGTGCAGGTGCGGCATGTGTCTCAGTCCTCACGGATTACGAACATTTTGGTGGGTCAAAAGAAGATTTACTGAATGTTAGACGTTCGGTTAAAGTACCCATCCTGCGAAAAGACTTCACCGTTGATCTCCGAGATATCTGCGATGCGAAGATCATGGGCGCCGACTGTGTACTACTAATTGTTGCTGCTCTAGAAAAAAAGTTACTCTCAGAATTCATTGCATTTTGTGAAGATTTGAATCTGGCTGCGTTGGTTGAGACACACGATGAGGCTGAAGTCGAGATCGCTCTTGACTCTGGAGCAAAAATGATAGGAATCAATCAACGAGACCTTAAAACTTTCAAAGTAGATCAGAAGAGAGCCTTACGTGTTGTTAGTGAAATTCCCGAGGACATAATTAGAGTGGCCGAAAGCGGAATTAGAGCATTGTCGGATGCAAAGCCATTAAAAACCGCAGGATTCGATGCAGTTTTAATAGGTGAATCCTTGGTGATGTCTGATTTTCCCGAAGAATTGGTTACACAATTACGCAACCTCTAAACGAAACCTTTATTTGCGCAATAATTTCCGATAACGTCAAATTATGTTCGTAAAGATTTGTGGCATAACCAATGAAGAGGATGCGTTATTATCAATAGCCGTGGGGGCAGATGCTCTCGGTTTCAACTTCGTTAATGGGTCAAAACGAAAAATAGCCACGCAACGAGCTGCCGAGATAGCCCGAAGATTGCCTCCCGACGTATTAACAGTCGGAATCTTTCAAAACGACTTACCGGAAAGAGTGATTTCGGTAGTAAACGAAACTGGGCTGATGGCAGCCCAATTACATGGTGTGGAAACTGCAGAGAATGTTAAACGTATCAAACAGGAGGTTCGTACTGTTTTTAAAGCAGTGTCAGCAGGGTCTGAGGCATTTTATAACGCAGAAGACTTTGGTGCAGACGCAATACTAGTCGATTCAGAAACTCCCGGGGAGGGTGAAGTTTTCGATTGGCAAATGGCAGAAAATGGACCAACTGGAGTTTCGCTCATCCTTGCAGGCGGACTAACGCCTCAAAATGTCAGCCAAGGGATCCGGAAAGTCCGGCCTTGGGGCGTAGATGTTGCGTCAGGAGTGGAGCGTAAGACTGGAGTTAAAGACCCTATTTTGGTTAGAGATTTCATCAAAGAAGCAAAGAAAACTAGTCAATACCTTCAATCTTTGGGCGATAATGAAGATGAATCAAATACCCCCTACGATTGGAAAGAGGATCCAACATGGCGATGACGGAACCCCTAAATAACGGACGTTTCGGCAACTTTGGCGGAATGTTCGTCCCAGAGACACTAATTCCTGCTTGTCAAGAATTAGAAAAAGCATTCAGAGAAGCATGGGGATCAGAGGACTTTCGAAACGAGCTAAGCGCACTACTCAAGGATTATGCGGGCAGACCATCTCCCATCACAGAATGTGAGAGGATATCAAACGAGCTTGGCTACAAAGTACTTCTCAAGAGAGAAGATCTGAATCATACCGGTTCACATAAGATCAATAATGTTCTAGGGCAAGCGTTGCTTGCTAAACGCATGGGCAAGTCCCGACTAGTAGCAGAAACTGGAGCCGGACAGCACGGTGTGGCAACAGCAACGGCAGCAGCCCTATTCGGGATGGATTGCGTAGTCTACATGGGGGAAGTAGATATTGAGAGGCAGAAGTTGAACGTATTTCGAATGCGCCTATTGGGTGCTGAAGTCCGCCCTGCCTTATCAGGAAGCAGAACATTAAAGGACGCAATAAATGAAGCCATGCGAGATTGGGTAGCGACCGTAGAGGATTCCCATTACTGCTTGGGATCAGTAATGGGCCCTCACCCTTATCCATGGATGGTCAGAGAATTCCACAGAGTTATTGGGCTTGAGGCTTATTCTCAATGTCAAGACATCCTAGGAAGCAATCCTGATGTTGTAACAGCTTGTGTCGGTGGTGGATCTAATGCTTTAGGCATATTCTCTGGATTCGTAGAGACTGATGCAGAACTTGTGGGAGTTGAACCAGCGGGAGGAGCTGCAGTAGCGCGCGGCATACCCGGAGTCGTACACGGGTCTTTGTCCTACTTGCTTCAGGACGAATGGGGACAGGTACTTGAAGCAGAATCAATCTCAGCAGGGTTAGATTATCCGGGCATTGGGCCGGAACACGCACACTTAGCTGAAACTGGTAGAGCAAGATATGAAAAAGTTAGTGACAAAGAGGTAGTGGAGGCATTTCAGCTACTTTCAAGAACGGAAGGGATAATCCCTGCATTAGAACCTGCTCACGCACTTGCATGGATGAGCCGTGAACGCGAATATCTCTCTGGTAAAGCTGTTCTACTTAACCTCTCCGGACGCGGAGACAAGGATGCGACACAAATGATGGAAGTCCTTGGATGACCCTACGCGAAGAAGGAATTGAGAATACACTTCTTCGGGTAATTTCAGATGGGCGCAAATGTCTTGTCCCCTACATTACAGGCGGTTTTGATGGTTATTTGGAGGCCATTTCAGCTGCAGCTGAAGCAGGCGCCAATGCGATAGAAATTGGCATACCCTTCTCTGACCCCGTGATGGATGGCCCGACAATACAAGAAGCAAACGACCTAGTCCTCTCAGCTGGAGTAACTCCCTTGCAAATAATCGACGAAATCGCTTCATTAGATGTTGATATCCCGCTTGCAGTCATGACTTACTACAATGTCGTCTATAGATTTGGTTTAGAAAGATTCGCTTCGTATTTGAGCGAAGCCAAAATATCAGGAGCTATTCTTCCTGACCTTCCTTTGATCGAAGCTAATTCATGGAAATCTGCTGCCGATATGAAGAACAGAGAAGCAATTTTGTTAGCAGCTCCAACAACAACCCAAGAACACCTAGAAGAAGTCTGTAAAGAAACAAAGGGCTTCGTATATGCTGTCGGTTTACTTGGAACAACAGGCGCCAGAAAAGAATTGGCCGAAAGCGCAAAAATAATCGCCGGTCGCTGCAAAGAGATCACTAAAAAACCAGTTTTGGTTGGTGTAGGGATTGGGGCACCTGACCAAGCTGTAGAGGTTTCCAAGGTATCGGATGGGTGCATAGTTGGATCAGCGATAGTGCAACAATTATTGGATGGCGGAGGACCAGAAGCTGTTGGGAAATTGGTCGCAGAATTCCGCTCAGCGCTTGATAACGGCTAAAAATACACGCATTTTCCCAAAAATTTAGAAAAATCGTTATTATGTTAATTGCCTTAAAATCCCTGTTCAAAGCACTTTTCTGACATGTAGCATTTATTTTTTTGTCGAGTAGTGTAACTATCGTCACACCAAAGGCCGAAAAGAGCTAAATTAGAAGTAGCCAAGCTAATCAACCATGTTGAGGATCTTGGTCCGTTGTTTAAATTAAACAAGGAGCTTTCAAAATTATGATGGCAACATTTGTCACACTTATAATCATGGGAATGCTGCTGCAAGGCGTAATCGCAGTGCTAGATAGCATTCTCGACGTCGCTGGAGTGGGAGGAATGCTTAAAGGTATTCCTGTCATCGGCGCTAACCTATCCCTAATTTGGGCTTACCTGTTTGTGGTAATCACAGATGCATCCGTTGCTGGATACGGAGTCGATACTGAAATTCTCAGTATGGGTGACTTCGGTTCAGACGTTGCTCTTGCAATTATCATTCTCGCTTTCGGCCCAATCAAAGATGCAGCAATTTCTGCTCTAGGCAAGGGAGTCGGAAGGTAAAACTTCTTAAAATTAGGGGCTACCTCCGGGGAGCCCCTAATTTTTTTTGCAAAAATTTGATTGAAACCAAGCAAATGTTCTCACAGTAAAGGCATTATTTAGCTATTTTTAAGCGAATGATCCACATTTAGTGTTACAACAGTGTAATTTAGTCCTATACACATTAAGTGTTAACTGCTTAGGGATAAGCCCATAGCATAGGAGGAAAATATGAATAAGTCAGAACTGTGTGCTGCTATTTCAGGTAGCACTGGCGTTAGCCAAAGTGATGTTGACAAAGTCCTAAAGGGGCTCGAAGAAACCGTTACAAGCGCAGTTTGCGCAGGCGGAGACAAGATTGTACTTAGCGGTTTTGTTACATTCGAACGAGGACACCGTGCAGCACGATCCGGAAGAAACCCGCAAACAGGAGAGACAATCCAGATCGCAGCAGCGAATACAATTAAAATTTCTGCAGGTTCCAAGCTCAAAGCAGCGGCAAAAGCCTCAACCTGATCTTTGATGTTTAATGGTTAGGGGCCGTCCTAGACGGCCCCTAACGCAGTTTTAGAATAGAAATTATGAGCTTCCCAGACCCAACGCTTATTCTTCCACACAAAGATCCCTTTTTGTTTATCTCAAAGATCACTGACCTAGTTCCAAGTGAATCTGCAGAAGCGTTATGGGTTCTTGAAGGTACCGAATATTTTTTCAAAGGCCACTTTCCGGGCCGCCCAACGCTTCCGGGTGTTTTGATGTGCGAATCTATCGCACAATTAGGAGCATACGTCGTTCTTCAGGACAATCGTTTTAAAGATAAATTGCCTCTCTTCGGCGGACTTGAAAATGCACGATTCAGACAACAAGTAGTTCCAGGAGATACTCTCAAGCTTCAAGTTGAAGTACTTCGACTATCTGCTCGCGGCGGGAAAGCCTTTGGTGAAGCTTTTGTCAACGGGAACTTAGCATGTTCAGCTGAGTTAATGTTTATAGCTGTTGAAAAGTAATGCGCTAGGCCGGGCCAATTACGATCGAACCGTTGTGACCACCAAATCCAAATGAGTTACTAATGGTAGGCCTCGGACTCCAAGGAATTGAATCAGAATAAACAAGGTTCAAATCCCCAAATTCGGGATCAATTTCTGTCGTTCCATGAGTCCTCGGTATAGTTTCTTTCAGCATCGAGAGAACTACGGCAACTGCTTCTAACGCGCCTGCAGCACCCAATGAATGTCCAGTAACACCCTTAGTTCCAGTAACGTGAGGATTTAAATCTCCAAATACTCTTGCGATAGCCTGAGCTTCAGCAGCGTCATTTAGGGGTGTTGAGGTACCGTGAGCATTTATTTGTCCAATATCAGCTGGTAGCAGACCAGCGTCATTCAGTGCCATTTCCATACACCTTACGGCACCATTTCCTCCAGGTGCTGGCGCAGTTATGTGATGAGCATCAGCAGTGCTTCCTGAGCCCAGTAATTCAGCGAGCACATCTGCTCCTCTTGAGGTTGCATGGTCCCATTCCTCTAAGATAAGAACTCCAGCTCCTTCAGATTGCATAAAACCATCTCGCTGCGTGTCAAAAGGTCTGCTTATTCCTTCGTTAGATACCGCAGTCATGTTAACGAAACCTTGAGTACCTATGGGTGTCAGAGTAGCTTCAGCGCCGCCAGCGATCATAGCTTTAACTTTGCCAGAGCGTATTAGCTCAGCAGCCCGCCCTATGGAATGAGTGCCTGCGGCACAAGCTGTTACGATCGTTTCGCATGGTCCTTGAAGATTATACGTCATAGAGACACTTGCAGAAGCAGCATTTGCCATCATCATCGGAACTAGAAAAGGTGAAACTCTGCGCGGACCTTTATCTAGAAGTACTCTGACCTGATCCTCAAGCGTTCCTAATCCCCCTACACCCGTTCCTATCATTGTTCCGATTGCAGTAGGATCAATCACGAAGTCACCAGCCTGATCGATAGCTTCTTTAGCTGCAGCAAGAGCAAACTGCTGGAATCGGTCGGCCCTACGAGCCTCTTTGGCATTCCCATCAAAGAAAGGAAGCGGATCAAAGTCTTCAATCAAATACCCATTCTTTGGAACTCCATTTAGTAATGAATTCCAAAATGCCTCCTTGCCAATACCAGCGCTGCTAACAACCCCTATACCGGTTACGGCAATCCGTGCCCTCATTACAATTTGCTAGATATAAGCTTAAAAGCGTCACCTATCGTTGGTAAGTCCTGAAGTTCTTCTTCTTCGACAGTTATGTCAAACTCTTCTTCAAGTTCCATAACTAGCTCTACCAAGTCAAGGCTATCAGCGTCCAAATCTTCAGCGAATCTCGCTTCTGGAGTTACTTGATCAGCTTCCACTGACAGGACATCCACAGCACAGCGCTTGAATCGTTCAAAGTTTTCGTCACTCATTTTAGTTTCCCTTTCGTTATGTTCATCTTAGATCTTAAGAAATGCCAAGTCCGCCATCAACAGGGATAATAGCGCCTGTGATATAGCCTGCATCCTCGCTTGCTAAAAAAGACACAGTGGAAGCGACTTCATTGACTTCACCGAATCTGCGGAGTGGTACAGAACCTAGAATTGATTCTCTTTGTTTGTCGGATAAAGCTGAGATCATATCAGTCTTTATGGGTCCGGGTGCCACAATGTTTGTCGTTATGTTCCTTGATGCAAATTCTTTTGCTAGCGATCTTCCAAAACCAACGAGACCGGATTTGGAGGCTGCATAGTTTGCTTGCCCGGACTGTCCCGCAGAGGCCACAACTGAAGATATTAAAATGACCCGACCCCATTTTTCTTTCATCATTGGTTTGATTGCTCTTTTAGTTAACCGATAGGCAGAGATCAGGTTCGCTTCAATAACTGATACGAAATCATCATCAGTCATTCGTGGGAGTAGGTTGTCTTTTGTGATGCCCGCATTTGCTACAAGGACTTGAACGGGCCCATATTGTTCCTCGATCAAAGAAAAGGCAGATTCTATGCTTTCCGGGATAGTGATATCGCATGGAACAGAATAAAATTTTGCGTCTTCAGCTGGCGAGGATCGATGAGTCCCCACAACGGTAAAACCTTCGCCATGTAGTTTCTGGGCAATCGCAAATCCAATGCCACGATTCGCTCCGGTAACTAACGCTACTTTACTCATTTAGATCTACCCCAATTCACGATGGCGCTTGCTGACGTCATCCCTGCTCCGAATCCTACTAAAAGGAGGTTATCTCCCTCTTGGATTCTCCCATCAAGTACGGCGTCAACCAGTGCTAGGGGAATGGAAGCAGAAGACGTATTTCCAGTTTTATGAAGCACTGAAACAGACTTTTCCATAGGTATATTCAGCCTTTTCATAGCACTTTCAATGATTCTTATGTTTGCTTGATGTGGTATCACAAAGGCAATATCTTCAGGCGTTAATCCAGCGTTTTCGATGCTAGTTAATGCAGATTCAGTCATTGCGATTACAGCTTTACGAAATACTTCTTGGCCCGACATGACAATTGTTCCACCGATTTCGGCATGAAGAATATCTCGAAGAGAACCATCACAACTTAATTCCCACCCCAAGAGAGCACTTTTAGTGTTTGATGTCTCTATCACAAAGGCCCCTGCACCATCCCCAAACAGGATTGCTGTAGAACGATCCTCCCAATCAGTTACTCGTGACAATGTCTCAGATCCGATAACTAGAACGCGTTTATTTCCAAGGGCAAGCATCCCAAATCCAGTTACTAGCGAATAGACAAAGCCGCTGCAAGCAGCGTTCAAATCCATTGCACCGCACTTAAGGCCAAGAAGATGTTGGACCATAGCAGACGTTGCTGGAATTTGGTCATCCGGTGTGGTTGTGGCCAAGACCAGCAAGTCGATTTCGTCTGGAGAGCAGTCAGCGATCTTGAGAGCATCCTTGGCGGCTTGAACAGCTAACCCTGCTGTTGTCCCACCGATTCTTCGTTCCGAAATCCCTGTTCGCTCTTTAATCCATTCATCAGAGGTGTCCATTCGTGACGCAAGGTCGTGATTTGTTATGAGGTTATTCCCTAGGGCAATTCCCCAGCCAGTAATTTGACCGCCATTAGACGTGTTAACTGTCATTATTTTATGACCCTGAGCCATGCTATTGGCTGGCTTGAAGTTACTCTTTCACCTTCGATAGCAAGAAAACCTTGGATTTCTCCAGAAAAGGCACTTCTTACTTCAGTCTCGTTCACGTGCCCTAAGAGAAAACCGGTTTTGATCTTCTTGCCAGTTAAATCCTTATCTGTAGGTGTGAAAATTCCAGCACAGGGGCTTACGACAAGGCGTTCGGTTGCAAATAGATGTTCACCTTCAAGTGCGTCTGGTGACGGGGGTTGTTGACCGGCAATTGTTTCTAACAATTTGTCCACATCGCTTGGAGAACTGATAGATATTGTCGTCAAGTCTTTGAGAGTCCTTTTGGCCATCCCTGTTAAAACGGAACCTGGCCCTATTTCTACGAAAGTGATGAAACCTAATCCTGAAAGTTGATGCAAGATTTGTTTCCACCGTACTGGACTGGTTAATTGTGAAGATAATAGAGCAGGCCATTCTTTGGCATTCTCGTGGCCGATTGCATCAACATTTGCAAAGACAGGGTGATCGGGTGATCGAAACTCGACGCTATCGATTGCGTTGCGGAGTCGATCTCGGGCAGGCTCCATGTAGGGAGTGTGGAATGCACCTGAAACCGGTAACTTCATGGCGCGCTTGGCGCCTAATTCCTTAGCTATCTCCGAAGCCGATTCAATTCCTGAATGAGATCCAGCGATTACAACTTGGCCAGGTGCATTGTAGTTGGCAACCCATACGTCGTCGTCAACCCTATGGCACGCGCTCTCAACTAATTCATCATCAAGTCCTAGTATTGCTGCCATTGTTCCCTCATGGGATTGGGCACAAACTTGCATTGCAGCACCACGTTCAGTAACAAGTTTGACAGCGTCCTCGAAATCTAAAGCCCCAGAAGCAGTTAGAGCGCTGTATTCTCCCAAACTATGTCCAGCATGAGCTGCAGCATCAACTCCAACACGTTGTAGAGCATCAAAGATGACCATTGAAGTCAAAAAGGTAGCTAACTGTGCGTTCTTAGTCTCTTTAAGTTCATCATCGTTTGTTTCAAGTAGTAATGCAGCTAGGTCTCGACCAGAGATAGATGATGCATCTTCAACTAATTCCCAAGATGGATGGTCGACCCATTCTTGACCCATACCTTCTTTTTGTGACCCTTGTCCGGGGTAAGTAAAAACAATCATTTTCTAACCTTCAATGACTGTAATTGTTTTGTCTGACAACTGTGTGCTTTTTCACTTTTAATTTTGTAAACCTTAGAACTTCTAATGTTTTGAATTATGGGCATATTTAGGTTGCTTAACTGCCCTATTAAACAGTAAGGAGTTAGCTTCCGCAAACATTGCTTTAGTATCTTGCTTGGTAGACTAACATTCTGCCCGGGTGGCGGAATCGGCAGACGCGGGGGATTCAAAATCCCTTTCCCTTAGGGGAGTGCGGGTTCAAGTCCCGCCCCGGGCACACAAAATAATTCTGACAGCAACTGCTAGTTAACCGTTGCAGTTGCTAATTTATGGAACTCTGTTCTGTTGGTACTCGTTTGCACTCTATTCTGATGGCCTAACTGATGTAAGATACACCTGTGCCTCAAAGATTACTGAAGAAGAAACTTGCAGATACATCTCTTCGTTTACGACAACTGCAAGAAGAATTGAAGGTTGCCGAAGAACAACTCGTTCATTTTTCGGACGAAGCTGACGAGGCGCGATTACGGTCACTGGTTTCGGAGACGCCTCTAGCAGATCAAAAGCATCGAGAGGCAAACAAACATGCCGAATCTATGAGAAAGCATAAAAATATGCTTCAAACCGAAATTGAGCGTGTTGAAGCTCTTCAGGATGAACTACTAGATCAGATGGATTCAAAGAATGTCTAAAACGATTAGTGTCGTAATTGCCGAAGATGAGGCAATAATCAGATTGGATCTAAAAGAAAGCCTCGAAGCTGAAGGGTACGCTGTTGTTGGCGAGACAGGCCGGGGTGATGAGGCGATTGACCTTGTAAGAATGCTGGAACCTGACTTGGTAATTCTTGATATAAAGATGCCTGGTATGAATGGTATAGATGCAGCAAGGGTGATCTCTGAGCAGGGATTGGCAGCTGTGATTCTCCTCACGGCTTTCAGTCAACAAGATTTAATTCAAGAAGCTAGCAATGCAGGTGTCTTGGCCTACCTTGTAAAGCCTTTTCAAAGAAGTGATTTAGTTCCCTCTATAGAGCTTGCGTTAGACAGATTTAAAGAAATTTCAGATCTAAAGCAAGAGACTCTGATGCTCCGAGAAAGCCTGCAAACACGAAAGTTGGTTGATCGTGCTAAGGGGCTATTGATAGATAACTATGGTCTCAAAGAGAGTGATGCGTATAGGTATCTACAAAAGAAAGCAATGGAAGATAGGACTACGATGAAAGCCGTGGCAGAAGATATCCTCACGGATACTTCAGACCTTGACGCAGGTCCTCCAGAGAAAACGGACAAAAAAACATGAAAAAGCTTATGTTGCTTGACGGAAATTCTCTTGTGTATCGAGCATTTTTCGCATTAAGTCAAGCAGATATGAGAACTACAAATGGCGACCCTACAGGAGCGATTTATGGCTTCTTGACGATGCTCTTTACCTTAATGACGGATCATAAACCTGATGGTTTAGCCGTAGCCTTTGACCTACCACACCCTACTTTTAGGCACCAAAGAGTAGAGACCTATAAAGCAGGTAGGGCAAAAACGCCTGATGACCTCTTAGAACAGTTGCCAAAGATAAAAGAAATCTTACCTTCAATGGGAATTCACACAATTGAGATTCAAGGTTATGAAGCTGATGACATCCTTGCCACACTTGCAACGCAAGCGAGAGAGGCCAAGATAGAAACTATCGTTATAACTGGGGACAGAGACAGTTACCAACTAGTTGAGGACCCTTACATAAAGGTTCTGTACAATCGAAAAGGAGTCTCGGATTATATTTTATTTGATGAAGAAGGAATCAGGGAACGAACAGGTGTAGCGCCAATTGACTACGTCAAA
>Ga0208130_1000449_pt1 | contig 21660 bp, 23 predicted proteins | sample ETNtaG_31_FD_185771 | JGI IMG/M metagenome (GOLD analysis project Ga0208130, IMG submission 185771) | Marine microbial and viral communities from oxygen minimum zone, Eastern Pacific Ocean - ETNP201310SV78 (SPAdes) (version 2) | ecosystem: Environmental > Aquatic > Marine > Oceanic ...
GGGACTATAAATGCAATTAGCAAGAGAAGAACTCGAACAAGCCTATCGTCAAATGAAAACAATTAGGGAATTTGAAGATCATCTTCATAGAGAAATAGCTAAAGGTACCATTGGTGGCTTTACTCATTTATATGGCGGCCAAGAGGCAATAGCGGTTGGTGTTTGTGAAAATTTAAGAGATACTGACTATATAACATCTACCCACAGAGGCCATGGTCACTGTATTGCAAAGGGATGTGATGTTAATGGGATGATGAAAGAATTATATGGACGTGCAGATGGTTTATGTAAAGGAAAAGGCGGTTCAATGCATGTTGCTGATATGGATGTTGGTATGCTTGGAGCCAATGGTATTGTTGGTGGTGGACCACCTCTTGCTACTGGAGCTGCACTAGCTGCAAAATTAGATGGTAAAGGTGGCGTGGCATTATCTTTTGGTGGAGATGGATCATGTAATCAAGGTCCAGTTTTTGAATCAATGAATATTGCTGCTATTTTAAATCTGCCAAGTATTTATGTATATGAAAACAATAGATATTCAGAACATACTGGTGCTTCATATGTTATTGCCTCAGAAAGTATTGCTAGTCGTGTTGAGGGCTTTGGAATACACACAGTTAAAGCCAATGGTTTTGATTTCTTTGAAGTTCACGAGGTTATGAAAGAATTAATAGCAAAATGTAGAGAAGGTAATGGTCCTTGTGCTGTTGAATTTGAAACAACTAGATTTTATGGTCACTTTGAAGGTGACCCTCAAAATTATAGAGGTCCTGATGAAGTTAAAAATGATCGAGAAAATAATGACTGTGTTAAAATTTTCCGTTCAAAAGTAACAGAAGCTGGCTTATTAAGCGATGAAGACTTAGATAAGATTGATAGCGAAGTTATTAATCTAATTGAGACTTCTGCTGAAGAAGCAGCAGCTGCACCTGTTCCATCACCAGAAGAAGTTACTACAGACGTTTACGTCTCATACTAAGGAGAATAAATAATGGCTAAAATGAGTTATAGAGAAGCTTTAACAGAAACACTTCATCAAGAAATGGCTAATGATGAAAATGTAATTGTCATGGGTGAAGACGTTGTAGGTGGAACTGGAAGTCCTGGTGGTCCAGAAGCTATTGGTGGTGTTTTCGGAGTTACAGGCGGATTATTTGGCAAATTTGGAGCTGAGAGAGTTATAGATATGCCAATCTCAGAAGCTGGTATTGCTGGTACCGCTGCTGGAGCTGCTTTAGCTGGAAAAAGACCAGTTGCTGAAATTATGTTCGCAGATTTTATGGGTCTTTGTATGGATCAATTAATGAATCAGGCTGCAAAGTTCAGATATATGTTTGGTGGTAAAGCTACGTGCCCAATGGTTTTAAGAACCTCTTATGGCGCAGGTATGCAGGCAGCCTCTCAGCATAGTCAGTCACCTCACCCAATGGTAACAGCTATCCCAGGTCTTAAAGTTGCTATGCCTTCCACAGCTGCAGATGCAAAAGGTTTGCTAACTACAGCGATTAGAGATGATGATCCTGTTATATTTTTTGAACACAAAACTTTATATGGTCTTCAAGGGGAAGTTCCTGAGGGAGACTATTTAGTTCCATTTGGAAAAGCTAGAATTGTGTCAGAAGGTAGTGATTGTACGCTTGTTGCAACTGGTAGAATGGTATCTTTTTGTGAAGATGCTGCAAACGCTCTTTCTGCAGATGGAATAAGTTGTGATATTATTGATCCTAGGACCACAAGTCCACTTGATGAAGATGCTATTTTAGATAGTGTTGAAAAAACTGGTAGATTAATTGTTGTTGATGAAACCCCTCCAAGATGCTCTTTTGCTGCTGACATAGCTGCTTTAGCTGCAAGTGAGGTATTTTCTTCATTAAAAGCTCCAATTAAAACTGTTACTGGTCCTCATTCTCCGGTACCTTTTGCCAAAGAGCTTGAAACAGCTTTTCTTCCTTCACCTGTTAAAATTAAAACAGTTATTGAGCAAACAGTTAACTTTAGTTAGGAATTTAAAATGAGTAAAAAGATTGAACCTCTTATTATGCCTAAGTGGGGCATTGAGATGGACGAAGGTAAATTAACTGAATGGTTAATTGAAGAAGGAACCGCATTTTCAAAAGGTGATCCTTTAGTTGTTATTGAAACTGACAAAATCTCAAATGAAGTAGAGGCAGAAATTGATAGCACCTTTCGTAAAAAGGTAGTTGAAGCTGATGGGACTTATGCTGTTGGTGCTCTTTTAGGAATCTTTGCTACAGACGATGCAAGTGATGAGGAAATTGATGAATTCATAAACTCCTATGTAGCACCTGATACATCTTTTAAACCAGAAAGCGCAAGTTCATCCGAACCAGCATCTCCAGCACCTGCTGCAGAAGCAAGTAATAACAAAGCTTCTTCTTCAAGTAATGAGTTACCTTCATCTCCGCCAGAGGATGTTAATATTTCTCCAAAAGCATGGGAAGTAGCTCTTGAACTTGATGTTGACGTTTCCTCAATTACTCCTTCAGGTAGAAGAGGTAGAATATCAGTACAAGATGTCGAGCAAGCCGCTGATCCAGCAAAACTTGCTGCATATAAAGGCGAAGGAGCTCCCGAAGCAGGTCCTTCTGATAATCCTTCAAAATCCATTGAACATACATCAATGAGAAAAGTGATTGCTGAAAGATTAGTAAGTTCAAAAAATACAGCCCCACACTTTTATTTAAATGTAGATTTAGAGGTTGATGCATTAATGGATAAAAGAGCAGAGCTTAATAAAGATGCATCTGAAAAAATTTCTGTTAATGATTTAATTATAAAATGCGTCGCTACAGCTCTTAAAAAACATCCAGAAATTAATATCAACTGGACTGATAATGCAATCCTTCAATTCGAAAATGCAGATATATCAGTTGCGGTAGCTACAGATGCTGGTTTAATTACACCAATTATAAAAAATGCCGGAAATATATCAGTACAAGAAATCTCTTCAGAAATGAAAAGATTATCTGATCTAGCGCATAATAATAAATTAATGCCTTCTGATTACCAAGGCGGTACTTTTTCAATTTCTAATTTAGGAATGCTTGGGATTAAAGATTTTACAGCTGTAATTAACCCTCCTCAATGTGCAATTCTTGCTGTTGGTGGTTTACAAACTAAAGTTGGTGAAAACGATGGAAATGCAGTTTTTAGTAAAATAATTTCTGTAACTATGTCTTGTGATCACAGGGCCATTGATGGTGCCGTTGGAGCGCGTTTCCTACAAACATTATCAGAGGTAGTTAAAACGGCTCAGGATATATAATCTTTTAAAACAAGATTTATATCTTACTCTCTTGATCCTCCCAATAGGGATCTCTTAACTCTCTCTTTAAAATCTTTCCTGTTGGGGCTTTTGGAAGTGCTTCAATAAATTTTACTGCTTTAGGCTTTTGATAAGAAGCAAGGTTTTGTTTTGCTGTATCAATAATTTCTTTTTCAGTAGCATTCATTCCCGGTTTTAAAACTACATAAGCCATAACAGATTCACCCCATTCATCATCAGGTATACCGAAAACTGCACTCTCAAGAACAGCTTCATGCTGAGAAACAGCCTCTTCCACTTGGACAGAATAAATATTTTCACCACCAGAAATAATCATATCTTTAGCTCTATCTTTGATAAAGATATATTCTTCCTCATCCCATGTAGCTATATCACCAGTCCACATCCAACCATCTTTAATGCAATTATCAGTTAAATCTTTTTGACGGTAATACCCAGACATATTTGCATCGGATTTTACTATTATTTCACCCGGAGTTTTATTGTCATTTGGAACAGGTTTGCCATCAGGATCAACGACTAGAACTGAGGTAACATATCCCGCTCTTCCACAAGATTTTAATCTTTCAGGATTAATACCGTTAATGGCATTTATATGATCTTCTTGAGATAAAAAGGTCATAGTAGTTCCTTCGGTTTGACCATAACCTTGAATAATTCCACCAGGTAATTTTTGAAGGACTTCTTCTATTACTCTAGTTGGCATTGGGCCGCCACCATATTGTACACATCTTAAGCTAGATAAGTCATAATTATCAAACCCCTCAACAGCTAACATCCAGTTAAGCATTGTTGTGATACCGAGAAATCCAGAAACCCTTTCCTCTTGAATTAAATTTAAAGCAAGCTCAGCGTCAAAGTTCATTAAAACAATTGGACATCCGTGAGAAGTATAATTCATTGCTAATAAAACAGGTATATGAAACATTTGGCCAGTTAACATATATACATCTGAAGGAATAATTCTCTCAGCAACAGTTTGATTCAGCATGCCGAAATATGCTGATTTATGTGTATGAAGAGCTCCTTTTGATATACCAGTAGTTCCTCCAGTATAAAGAATAAAGAAGGGATCTTCATCTCCAATACTCGAAGGTACTATTGGTTCATTAGATGAAGCTTTGTCAATTAGAGTCTCAAAAGAAGAATTACTATCGGAACCATACTCAAGCCAATGATCAATAAAATTTATTTTTTTATGAAGATCATGAGTGGTTTTTGAAAATTGACCCTGTGTAATGATAACCTTCGGTTGTCCATTTTCTATAATTTGCGCTAACTCATCAGAACCTAATCGCCAATTTAAAGCATGCGCAACTAATCCTACTCTGCCGCATGCAAAAAAAAGCGCTAGAAATTCAATAGTATTTTGAGAGAGTATAGAAACCCTATCACCTTTCTCAAGTCCAAGCCCTAAAAGACCATTGGCAATTTTTTTTACAAGATCATCAAGTTCAGAAAAGGTAATTCTTTTATTTGAGGTTTGATCATAAACAGCCCATGCATTTGGCCTAAGCTTCGCTTGTTTTGCAGTAATCAATCCAATATTAATCATATCTTCCCTCTACTTTTGATTATAAAATTAGGTAGCTTTTTAATAGCAAACAAACTTAGTTTAATCTATAAATTATACTTTATTTATTTTGTAAAATTTATAAATAAAAATAAGCGATTAATTAAATGAATGAAAAAAAAATAAATAATATTGCTGATTTTGCAGTTAGATTTCCTAAAGAAATAGGTGATAAGGAATGTTTAACGGTTGATGGTTCAAGTCTAAATTTTGAGGAATTTTCAAATCTTGTTACTCAATATGCAAAAAAGTTACAAACACTGAACCTTAATAAAGGTGATAAAATTGGTATACTTTTATTCAACTCAATAGAATATTTATTACTAATGTATGCAGCCATGTATGCCGGCTTTGTTCCTGTAAATATTAATGCAAGATATAAAGCGAAAGAGTTAAACTATGTGCTTCATGATAGTAAATGCAGAGTTTTGTTTACAAGCTCACAGTCAGATGAAGTTACAAATTTTTCAGAAATTATTAGTTCTGTTTATGACTCTGACGAAGGTCAACCAAAGGAGTTGATAGATGTTTATATAATAGGAGGCACAAAAGATAATAGGTTTAAAAGTTTTAATGAATTTGAGTCAATTAAAATAGATAATGAATTAAATTCAGAGGCAGTTGGGTCAGATAATGATCCAGCATTCATAATGTATACCTCTGGAACAACATCAAATCCAAAAGGATGCCCACTAAGTCATAAAAATGTTTTACATGTTGCAAAGTCAATGGTTGATAGATGGAAGATGAATGGAAATGATGTCTTTTGGGACCCTCTTCCTATGTTTCATATGTCTTCAATACTACCTTTTATTGGATGTACAATTTCAAAGTCTACCTTTCTTTCTACGATACATTTTAATCCAGATGATGCAATTAAAGTTCTAATAGATAAAAATGTTTCAATAGCTTTTCCAGCCTTTCCAGCTGTAATGGTTGCTTTATCTAATCATAAAGATTTTACTCCTGAAAATCTTAAGGAATTAAGAATTATCAATAATGTTGCTCCAATTGAAACCTTACGATCTTTTCAAGATAAAGTTCCTCAAGCCTCACAAGTTTCTGCTTATGGCTTAACTGAAGTTGGCGGAGTAACTTCGTTTGGTTCACCCGATGATACTCTTGAAAATAGACTTACGACTTGTGGAAAACCATGGCCGGAGGTAGAGATAAGAATACTTGATCCTGAAACAAATAAAGTTTTGAACAATGAAAATAAAGGTTTAATTGAAATTAAAGGGCCACACGTTTTTTCAGGATATTTGAATGATAAAGAAGCTACAAAAAAAGCCCTATCTGATGATGGTTGGTTTTCAACTGGGGATATTGGTTCATTAACAGATGATGGTTATATTCGTTTTCATGGAAGAATAAAAGATATGCTGAAGGTTGGTGGTGAGAATGTTGCAGCGCTAGAAATCGAAGCATACTTTGATAGCCACGAAAAAGTTTTAATAAGCCAAGTTGTTGGGGTTGATGACGATCATTTAGGTGAAGTACCAGCAGTTTTTATTGAAAAAAAACCAGGCGTAGAAATTTCAAAAGAAGAATTGATTAATTTCTGTAAAGGTCAGATATCAAATTTTAAGATTCCTAGGTATATTGTTTTTGTTAATGATTGGCCAATGTCTTCTACAAAAGTACAAAAATTTAAATTAAAAGATTTAGATCTTGGAGAAAAAGTATTTGGATAATTTATATTGGCATTACTCTATATAAAATTATTTTTCCATCAGCAATCTCGACCCAACCAAAAAAAGGTTTTAATGTGCCATCCTTGCCGACAACATTTGCAAGAAAAGATCCTGACTTTCCATCTGTTAAAACCTTGTCAACTCTGTGAGTGATACCCTCCTTTTCAATTTCATGAACTCTTCCATCAAGAAAATTCTCGACTTTCTTTCTTCCCCTTAATATGTCGACAGTAGAACTATCATGGCCATCATGCTCCCATACTTGAGTGTGAATCCACTCCACATTTTCGTGCATAGCTTGGGCTGCCCCTTTAGCATTTTTTGTATCAATATTATCAAAATAATCATTTTGTAATAATACAAATAATTCATCTTTAGTTATTAAAGTCATACCAAACTGGTCTTTAAAAAACTTTTGCCGGGTGATTTTGAGCTATAATTTCTTGAATTTCAAAAACATTTCCATCTATATCTCTTCCGTAGGTTGCTTTTACTGACCCAAAATCTTGTGGTGGGCAATGAAAATTAACCCCTTTTGATACCAAATCGTTATAAACCTCATCAATATTTGTTACGTCAAAACAAACATGGGTGTGACCATGATTATTAACGGGTCTATTTTCTTGCATAGGCTTAGGTTCAGGAGATGAATATTCAAAAAATTCAATCATAACATTTCCGCAGCTTAAAAATCCTTGTTTTGCTGAACTCCCTTTTAAACCCAAAACTTGATCAATTTCATTAGCACCTTTCTCCCATTGACTTCTACTATCAATATCTTTGCAGTTAAAATTTTCTTTGTAAAAATTCATTAAACGTTCAATATTTGGTGTTGATATTGCAGCATGATGCATCCCATTAACTGGCATTTTTTCCCCCTATAAAAATTAATTAATATTAAATTAATTATTGCAAAAAGAAGTGTTTGTTGCAAATATTTATAGATGGAGGGACTAATGAATAATCTAATATTTCAGCCAATAATTGTAATGTGCTTATTATCCTTTTTTATGATGATATGGATGTACGCCACTCGCTTACCAGCAGCAAAAAAATTGGAGGAGGACGGTGTAGACGTTCAAAAATTTTCACACCCTTCAGCAATTGGTGGTATTTTTCCAAGTAAAGTAGAAAGAGTTGCAGATAACTATAATCACTTATTTGAACAACCAACTATTTTCTATGCAATTTCTTTTGTAATTTGGGGGCTCGAGCATACGGATGTTATTCACCTTTACTGTGCCTGGTTTTACGTAGTTATTCGAATAATACATTCAATTTTACAAGCAACTTTAAATCTTGTTTGGATAAGATTTTCCCTATTTATTTTGAGCTGGGTTCCTTTGACGATTATGATATTTAGAGAAGCTATTTATTTAATTTAATATTAATATTTTTTAGGAGTATTTATGGAAAATTTAGAAGAAAAAGTTAATAAACTGGATGCAATACAAGAAATAAATGATTGCTTAACAAGATATTGTAGAGCTATGGATTGGGTCGATGAGGATTTATTAAAAACCTGTTTTTTAGAAAGTGGTTATATTGATTATGGATTTTATGCTGGAGACGCCAAAGGTTTCATTCCTGTAGTTATGGAGATTGAAAAAAGTGGCCATAGTTGGCACTCTATAAGTAATATTGCTATTGAATTAGACGGGGATCAAGCACAAGTTGAGAGTTATGGCTTAACTGCTGGTGGTGAAATTGAAAATAACTCAATTAAAGATATAAACATTTATTTCGGTAGATATCATGATGAATTTACAAAGACACCTGACGGATGGAAGATAAGTAAAAGACTATATATCTTGGATAGTAATTTTTCTACCAAGGCAGAGGATGTAAGCGGTGCTTTGGAAGGGTTATTTTTAGGAATGAACTTAAGAACAGATAGTGAGAAATACAGAAAACTGTATAAAGGAAATTAATTTTTAAAGGAGATAGCAATGTCATCATTACTTGCGCATATTAAAATTGTTGACGGACAAGAACAAAAATTTGAAGAATTATCAAAAGAACTCTACAAGCAATCACACTCAAAAGAAGATTGTATAATAAGATATGAATATTATCGAGGAAGAGAGAGAAACTCATATTATACTCTCCTTGTTTATCCAACTTACTTAGATTTTTTATTGAAACATCAAATAAGCGAGCACCATGAAGAGGCTGGCGCTCAATATGATGGTGTCATAGAAAGTATAGATCTTGAGTGGCTTGATCCAATTGATGATGCAGCACCAGTTGGTGTAACAAAAATGGAGGCTATTCCTGAGGACTCTTCAGATTTAGCTAAAGAGTATGGAGAAAGTCATGCTGCAGAAGTTCAAGATTGGTGGCTAAAATTAAGAAATGTTTATTAAGCTTTAATTAAAATATCTGCCTCAGAAACTACAGACACCTTTTCTTTACCAACATTCAATTGCAATTGGCATGTAATAATTATTCTTTTATTTTTTTCTACAATATTTTCTATATGTCCAGAAACAGTAATTTTATCTCCTTCGACAATTGAATCTGTCATTTTATTGTTTAGTTTAATTATTTCTGATTCAGGAAAGTTATAATTTATAGCGTTTATTATATAAGCAATATTTGCATGTCCTTGATTAATGGTTTTTTCTCCTAATCCTAGTAATTTGACAGAATTTACGTCTAAATGGATTGGATTTGGATCATCAAGAATTTCCGCCCATAGATCCATATTCTTTTGAATAACTGTAAAGTTCCAGTTTTCTAAACTATCTCCCTTTTTATATTTCATTTTTCTTACCTAAAGGAAGTATCCATATATAATTAACATCACCAATTTTTAATGAGAGATCGTCATAAAGTGATAATGAAAAATCTAGGATTTTAATTTTGCCTAATTTTTGACTTTTCTTCTCTATTAGAGAGTTAATTTTTCCTCTTACATTATATTTATAATCAACTTTTAATTGATAATTAAATGACATATTGCATTGCCCAAGCATAGGTCCATTTTTTGTGTCATAATTTAACAAATCAAAAATATCTTGAATTGACGCCCCCGAGCCTCTGAGTGTGATTATCATGAAGTATATAGGATGGGCTAAGATAATATTATTTAAATCTTCTTTATCTACTTTTTTTCCAGTAGACTGATTTACTAAGAAATTTGCTTCTTTATCAATATAGAAATTTCCACCAGGAAAATCTAAATCAAAAAAATCATTTAGCGATAAATTTTTTGAATTATTAGTTAAATACTTCCATTTTTCAGTAATATTAGCTGTATCGATCAATCTGAATTTACCTTTTAATTAAAGTATAATATAAAATTATATTAATATTAATTTAAATAAACCATTAAAAAAGCAGATAAAAATATGAATAGTATTAGTTCAAAGAATAGTGTTGTTAATATTAATAGTTCTCAACAAAGTTCTTGGAAGAGAAGAAAAGATGCAAGACCTCCAGAGATTATTCGAGCCGCAAAAAAAATCCTTGAAGAAAAAGGGATCAAAGGCCTATCAATGATGAAAATATCTAAAGCAGCAGGTGTCTCTGAAGCAACTTTATATAAATATTTTAATGATAAAAATGATCTTCTTAATCAGGTCTATATTGATTGGGCGGAACCATTTGTAAAAAAAATGGAGACAGATATTAAAGATATTTCTGATCTACATTCAAGTTTACTTTTTATAGCAATTAGATATCTAGAGGGAATGAAAAGTGCACCAAAATTACATGTTATTTGGTTTAGAGACCTAAGATGGGATAATTATATTGGTTCACCAATTCATGAAATGAATAGAAGATACTCTAATTTAGTCAAAAAAATTTTCATCAGAGGTGTATCTAACAATCAAATAGATAACTCAATAAATTTTGATATTTTTAGAGATCAATTTTTAGGCGGGCTTGAGCACATTGGTATCAGAAAAGTACTCACAGGAAAAAATATTAATATTGGAAAAGTATCTTCTGAGCTTGTTGATAATTTACTTTCAGGGGTATCTAAATAGGAAAAAAATGAAAAAATTTTATTTATTATTTATATCGGTATTTATTTTAAATGCTAATTTATTGGCAAGTACACCTCCTGAAGAGGAGTTACAAAATGCTGATTTATTTGCGGGAGCTACGGATAAAAAATCAGCCAAGATATTTAATGAATCATGTGTGAATTGCCATAGCGGGGGTATTCCTAGAGCTCCTCACGCTACAACTTTTTCAGCAATGTCAGCTGATTATATTTTAGAAACTTTAAATGGTGTAATGTCTTCACAAGCATCCCATCTAAGTAAAGATGAAAAAATTAAACTTGCAGAATTTATCTCTGGAGGAAGCGTATCAACAAATATCCCAAATCCTAATTTTTGCAGTAATGAAATAATTAAATCTAAAATCAAATTTAATGATAAAGATTCATATTCTCAATGGGGTTATGACAGACATAATACACGCAGAGCTAATTCAGAAATAAATAGTAAAAATGCTAAGACTATGAAATTGAAATGGGTTTTTGCTTTTCCTGGTGCAACTAGATCGAGATCGCAACCCTCTGTTTCTGGAAATGTGATATACATTGGCGGCCAAAATTCAAATTTATATGCACTTGATAGAGAAACAGGATGTGTTCGATGGATGACAAAGACACAAGGAGAAATTAGATCCGCACCAGTAATAGAAAAAATAAATAATAAACATTTTATTTATGCGGGGGACTATGAAGGAAATGTTTATAAATATGATGCCTTGACAGGTGAAAATATTTGGACAAAGTCACTAAGATATCATCCAAGAGTAATATTAACTGGGTCCGTGAGAGTATATGATGAGGTGATATATGTGCCTTTATCTTCAAGAGAATGGGCTGACGGTGCAAATCCAGATTATGAATGTTGCACATTTAGGGGCGGGGTTATGGCATTAGATGCTATTTCTGGTGAAGAACTATGGACAACATACTCAATTCCCGTTCCTGCGAAACATCTTGGAGACTACAATGAATCTGGTAAGAAAATTTTAGCACCATCTGGTGTACCTGTTTGGAATTCTCCAACAATAGATGATGAGAGAGGTCTTGTATATGTAGGTACTGGTGAGTCATATACTTCTCCAGCCGCAGACACAAGTGATGCAATACTTGCAATAGATAAATCCAAAGGTGGAATTGTTTGGTCCTTTCAAGCACAAACTGGTGATGCATGGAATATGGGTTGCTTTATTTCTCCTAAATCAGGTTGTCCAAAAGAGGATGGTCCGGATTGGGATTTTGGAGCTTCAACAATTCTAATGAAAACAAGCGAAGGTAGAAATATTCTCTTTGGGGGTAGAAAATCAGGGCATGTATATGCACTAGATCCAGATCAAGAAGGTAAACTTTTGTGGTCAAGAAAAATAGGAAGGGGTGGTTTTGCTGGTGGTGTTCACTGGGGTATGACAATAGATAATGATAACATTTATGCTCCAATAGCAGATAAGAATTACATTAATAAGTTTCCTGGGCCGGCTACACCAGGTATTTATTCTTTAAATGCTATTAATGGTGATATTAACTGGCGATTTGAACCAAAAGACAGATGCAATGGAATAAGTTCATGTGATAGAGGTATTTCCGCTGCTTTATCGTCAACCAACGATATTATTATAGGCGCTGGTATGGACGGATGGCTGTATATACTTGATAGCAAAAAAGGTGATCTACTTTGGGAATTCAATACAAATAGGGATTTTTCTGAATTTTCAAATATAAAGGCATACGGTGGAACCATTGAGGGCTTAGGACCTGTAATTAGCGGTAACAATCTCTATATTAACTCTGGATATCAATACGGAGGTAATATGCCAGGAAATGTTTTGCTTGGCTTTGAGATTAAAAATTAACTATAGTTTTTCAAATTTTCCGAAGCGCTTATAATTGTCTCTATATCTGGTAAATATGCTGCTTCCAAATTTGGTGCAGCTGGAACCGGACAATGCGGAGGTGTTAATACCTTGGTTGGTGCCTTTAAGGATGAAAAAACCTCTTCAGAAACCATACTCGTTATCCAAGAACCAAATGAACAAACAGGATTTGACTCATCTAAAACAAGGAGTCTTCCAGTCTTCTCAACACTATCATAAACCATTTCATCATCAAAAGGTGATAATGATCTTGGATCAATAATCTCTACTGATATACCTTTTTGCTCTAGACTTTTAATGCAGTTTTGAACAACTCCAACCATCTGTCCGATAGCAACTATTGTTATATCATTACCCTCTTTTAAAATTTTTCCTCTCCCTAAGGGGACCTCATAAGATTCATCAGGTACCTCACCATCCATACCTAAAAGAGCTTTGTGTTCGCAAAAAATTACTGGATCATTATCTCTTATTGAGGAGATTAATAAACCTTTGGCATCATATGGATTTGAAGGAGTAACAACCTTAAGACCAGGAATATTAGCAAAGATTGAATAAGGCGATTGAGAATGTTGAGGTCCACAACCAATTCCAGCCCCTATCATAGTCCTTATCACAAGAGGGGTAGCACCTTGGTCTCCATACATAAATCGAAATTTTGCTGCCTGATTGTAAATTTGATCAAAGCAAACGCCAAAAAAATCTGAAAACATTAATTCTGCAATTGGCCTTAAACCAGATAGAGCAGCCCCAGCGGCGGCGCCCATAATTGCTGTTTCACTTATTGGAGTATCTATAACTCTTTTAGCTCCAAACTCATCCCAAAGACCTTGGGTTAAACCCATAGGACCTCCAGCTGCTTCGCCTTCAAAATCTTCACAACCCCTTCCACCTGAAATATCCTCACCAATGACAAATACCTTCTCATCACGCTTCATTTCAAGGATCATAGCTTCAATTATAGCTTCCCTGTAGGTTTTAATAGTCATTAATAGCTCCCTTTTTCATAAACATTGGTCGTTAATTCTTCTACATTTGGAAGAGGGCTATTTTTTGCTTTTTCTACTGCATCAGTAACCTGAGAAGTTAAATCTTCATCAATTATATCCAATTCACTACTCTCAACCAAACCTGCTTCTTCAACCTTTTGCCTAAAAATTATTAATGGATCGTTATCTTTCCTAATAGTTTCTAGCTCTTCTTTTGTTCTATAATGTTGAGGGTCTCCTTCAAAATGACCATACCATCTTTTAGCATAGCACTCTATAGCACTTGGACCTTCGCCTTTCCTTGCTCTTTCAACTGCTTCAGCAGCAGCCTCTTGTACTGCAAAGAAGTCTGAGCCATCTAATTTGTATGAAGGCATTCCAAAGCCTTCGGCTCTTCCTGCAATATCTCCACCACCACAATGATAATCTACACCTGTAAATTCAGCATAACCATTATTCTCAAAGACGAATAAAACCGGGAGTTTTAAAACACTAGCTAAATTCATAGCCTCAAAAACAGCTCCTTGATTGGAAGCGCCATCACCAATAAATGCTGCGGATACTAAATTTTCACCCATAACCCTCTGTCTCAAAGCTGCCCCAACAGCAATAGGGGCGTTAGCGCCAACAATTGCATTTGCACCAAGCATACCTACAGATAGATCTGCAATGTGCATTGAGCCACCTTTACCTTCACATAATCCATCAGCTCTGCAAAAAATTTCCATAGTCATTCTTTCAAGATTTGAATTCTTTGCCAGGCAATGGCCGTGGCCTCTGTGAGTACTTGCTATTGTATCATTATCATTTAACTCAACACATATTCCTGATGCAATAGCCTCTTGACCAATATAGAGATGAATAAATGCTGGGACTGTCCCTTTAGCAAATTCGTCACGCATAGTTTCTTCAAAGACTCGGATCTTTTTCATCCGTGTATAAGCATCTATTAACTTATCTTTACTTAATTGCACTTCCCTCTCCTTTTAAATTTTATTTAAAATCATATAATTGAAAATTATTTTAAATTTTTACTAAATTAAATTTTGACTGAAAAAAAATTTTAATCAATATAAATATTATAAATATTTTTTAAAATTAATCCCCACCATTCATCTTAAAATAGTCTGGCATTCCAGCTGGCCAAACAACTCCCCACTGAGACATTCCCCCATCTATTGTTAAAACCTCTCCAGTTATAAAGCTGCCTGTGTCATGAGCTAGATAAATAGATGCTTCGGCTATATCCCAAACATCTCCCAATTTTTGCATTGGATTTGCCTTGTGGAATCTTTCAAGTGCATCAGGAGGGTAAACTTCAAAACCTTCGGTCTCAATAGTTCCTGGAGCAATGCAATTAACTCTTATTTTATGGGGAGCCCACTCAGTTGCTAAAGTTTTTGATAAATAAATTGTACCTGCTCTAGCGGCACAAGTGTGAGCAGCTTGTGGCATTCCTCTCTCTACATTAGCAACTAGGTTTATAACATTTCCTGATGTTCCAGTTTCTTTCCACCTTTTGGCTGCTTCTTGCATTACCCACCAAGGTGCATTTAAATTTAAATCTAAAACTGCGAGCCAACCTTTTCTTGAAAAATCAATTGCATCCTGAGGGAATTGTCCACCTGCATTATTTATAACGGTGTCAATCTTTCCGTTACGCTCAAGCATATTATCTAACATTTTTTCTACCATCTCTGGATCACGAACATTTGAAACTTGCCAGAAAATTTCCTTGCCACACCTATTTAGAATTTCATCATATACTTTTATTAACTTATCTTCTTTACGGCCACATATAGTTACGTTTGCACCAAGCCTTGCGAAAAGAAAAGCCATTGCCTTCCCCATACCACTTCCAGCACCAGTTATAAGAACAGAATGATCTTTTAATAAATTGTCTCTGTATACTGTTTCTCTTGTCGCTAGTTCTTCAAATGACAAACCAAATTTTTGCTCTTTCTGCATTAAAAATATCCCTGCTTTATTAATATTTTAATTTTCTATGAATGGTCCAAGAACCTTTGGAATACTTAAATCCTCTTCCATCTTGTTATGGCCAATTTTTTTATCTAATTCCTCGTGCCACCTATATATTCTTCTTTCTTGATAATTTAGCAACACACCCTTGAAACCTGGACTAGAAACACTTGCTTGAATCTCGGGAGCAAACTGAGTATCTTCAAACAAAATATCTTCAAAATTTTGTATTCTTGTATTCCATATTTCTGGAAGATCTCCATCACCCCAATCTGGAGAAAACCAATGAACATCAATCTCACAAGTATCATCAGATGTAGGCCAAAAAGTTAAAAATGGTATTCCCGTTGAAGAGGGTGGAGTAACTAAGTTAGGATAAAAACTATATGAAGCATTATGATTTTTTGGTATCTCCGTTACAGTATCAATTTCTTTTAAACCTTTAGCACCAGGATCTTTCCAATCATCTCTTCTATGGGGCGTTACCATTCTAGAATGACCATTAGGCCATAAGTTAATTGTAGTCCCCTCTATATCTATAAATCTATTTACAGTTTTTTGATGAATTGACGGAACATGATAAACCTCAAGAAAGGCATCTAAAAGTACTTTTACATTACTATCAACTGGGTATGTTTTTGAATGAACATGTCTAAGATTCTCTGGTTGAAACTGTTCCATATGATCAGCAACAACACCAAGATAATCACGAAGATTTTCTGCCTCTGGATCTAAATTAACAAAAATCCATTTTCCTAATCTATCACAGGAAACCTCTATTAAATTTTGACAACTTTTATCTAAATCTACAAAGTCTCTTGGTTCTCTTAAATTAATCAAATTCCCGTCAAGATCATAACTCCAACCATGATAAGTACAGACAAGAAGCCTTGCTTTTCCTTTTTTATCTTTTGTAACAGGAGCACCTCTATGCCTACAGGTGTTATAAAAAGCTTTAATTTTATCTTCGCCTGAATTAACTATGAGAATAGGAGCTTTCAATTTATCCCATACTAAATAGGAACCTTTTTCAGGAATTTCGTCTAAATGGCAAGCATAAACCCATGTCTTTTGCCAAAGATATTTAAATTCAAGTTTTTGAAATTCAGGATCGGTATAACGTTTTCCAGGAATAAGGGGAAAACCAGGGAAACCCTCAGGAGGACCAGTTCTCTCTTTTTCTTCTTCAAAGCCTTTTAAAACTTTTTTTGTATCTTCTTCATAATTCATTGAATACAACTCAAAATTAATAAGTAACACTAATTTATTTTGATATTTTTTACAATTTTTTAATTTCTTTTATAAATTAAACAAGTTCCATTAAAAACCAAAATATCTTTTCCATCTGCAGACTTTAAAGCATGATCAAATATAGCAACTCCTTTTTCATTTGATGTTGTATCATGTTTTGAGAGACATTCTGATGTTACATATATTTCGTTATTTGGATATAAAGGGTTTTTCCAACGAACTTCATCCCAACCTATTCCACAAACAAAATTAATATCACCATTTATTTTATGATCAAGCTGACGCCATAGTGCGGCAACATGAATACCGCTAGCAATTATACTTTGAAATTTTGAATTTTTTGCCTCATCTATGTCGGTATGAAACCATTGTGGATCATAATTTGAAGCAAAATCTACGATTTCTTTTTCAGTAACAAAATAATTCTCTGATTTTCTCTTCTCGCCAATAATGACATCCTCGTAATATCTCCATTCTTTTTCAGAACTTACCAATTTTATATTTTTCCGGACGTTATTGATGGCCAAAAATTATTAGCACCATTTGAAACTGCTTTTTCTCCGAGTATCTTAGCCCAATAACTTCCAGCCCCGAACTCAGCCCTCCAAGACCAAAGTCTTCTTGTTGAAAAATGCAATCCATGCTCATAAGTGAAACCAATAGCGCCATGAACTTGATGGGCAATACTTGCACATACAGAAATAGCATCATCAACTCTACTCTTAGCCGATGCAATTGCTAATTCATCTCCACCATTATCCATTGATGAACTAGCATAATCAGCTGCAACACCTGAAGCAGCAACATGCGTGGCAAGTACAGCCAGTTCTTGCTGAATTGCTTGAAATTTTGCTATAGGTCTTCCAAATTGAATTCTTTCATTTGCATATCTTACAGATTGATTTAACAAAGATTCTAGTCCACCTGCAATTTGACATGAACGCATTAAAGCACCAATTTTCAAAATAAGGTCTGACTTAAAATCAATCTCCGCAATATTAATAGCTTCGACATCTTTAAATTCAATACTACTTCTACTCTCCAGTGCAATATTTTTATCATCACTGCCAGAACTATTTTTGATAGGTACTAACACTAATTTTGATTTATTATTGTCATTTATAATTGCTACACCATGAGTTGAATGGTCACCAAAAGGTGTTCTATGAGAAATTCCTGAAAGCTTACTATCATTTAAATCTAATTCACCATCCAAAATAGTGATAATAGAATTTTCAGGACAAGGAATATCGCCTAACCCTAGAAGATACCCAGCAACTATATTCTCTGCAAGCGGGATTGGAGCCTGATATCTTCCTATAGCCTTAAAGAGGATTCCGGCATCAAACCAAGAGCCTCCTACACCCCCTAGATTTTCAGGAACGAGAACAAGATTAAGACCATTGTCTACAACTTCATTCCATAAATTTTCTGGCCACTCACCTTTTTCAGCAGAGATAATGCACTCTTTTGTAACATGATCAGAAAAAATTTTTTCTACACTATCAGATAGTAACTGTGAGGTTTCACTAGTCATTACCTTAACCCTAAGCCTCTTGCAATTATTCCTCTCAATATCTCTCTAGTTCCACCTCTAAGAGAAAAAGAGGGAGATATTTGCGTTAAAATTGCTAAGTATCTCTGGAAATCCGTACCTTTTGCGTCAGGCTCAAGTCCCATTAGTCTGTGAGCTATATTAGGAAGTTCTTGTTCAAAAACTGCACCTAAATCCTTAACAACTGAAGCCTCTAATGCAGGATTTTCTCCCTGATCTAACATACCAGCAACTGATACAGACATTTGTCTAAGTGTTGTTAGATGTGACATCTGTCTACCAATCTCAGTAACACCTTCATCATCATTTTTATTTGAAAATTCACTTACAAGTTCTTGAAGTAACATATAACTTGATAAATATCTTTCTGGACCAGATCTTTCAAGAGCTAACTCAGCAGTTACTTGATTCCAACCATTTCCTTCAGTACCAATTAGCATATCTTCAGGAACCTCAACGTCCTCAAAAATAACTTCATTAAAGTGGTGTCTTCCTGCTAAATCAATAATTGGTCTAATTGTTACACCAGGTAAAGATAGATCCACAATAAATTGACTGAACCCACCATGCCTATCTTCTTCTTGAGATGTTTTGAAAAGAGCAATCATATACTGACATCTGTGGGCACCAGATGTCCATAACTTAGTACCGTTTACAAGATAAATGTCACCTTTCTTTTCAGCCTTTGTTCTCAAAGCTGCAAGGTCAGAACCGGAGTCAGGCTCTGACATTCCAATACAAAAATAAGACTCTCCTTTTAAAATACCTGGGAGAAGTTCTTTTTGATGTTTTTCAGTACCATACCTAATAATAAGAGGTCCTGATTGTCTATCAGAAATCCAATGCGCCCCTACAGGTGCTCCAGCAGTTAGCATTTCTTCTAAAATTACATAACGCTCCATGGATGATCTTCCTGCACCACCATGCTCTTTAGGCCAATTCAATCCAATCCAACCTTTTTGACCAACTTTTCTACTAAAATTTTCATCAGCACCATACCAAGTTTCAGCACGAGTTTCCTTTGGAATGTCTTTTAAAGCTTCCGATAAGAATTCTCTGACTTCAAGTCTTAGTATTTCCGCTTCATTAGGGAATTTAGTTAAACGAAAATTAAAAGGTGTATTCATTTTAGTCTCCAAACTTAATTTATTTTTACATTATAATTTAGAAGTAAACTATAAAGCTAATTTTTACTATGCGACAAAATAATGATCAAATTTAATTAATTTAATCAGCAATCTTTAAAAGTTGTTTTCCTTTATTTTTACTCTCAAAAAGCCTTCTTAGAGTGCTAGGTGCATTTTCAAAACCTTCCTGCATATCTTCCTTACAATTAATTTTTCCTTCCAATATCCAGCTTTTAATTTGCTTCCTTGCTGTTTCAGCTTCAGCCATATAATCAATAACAATAAAACCCTGCATCGTAGCTCTTTTAAAAATTAAGTTTGAATAATTTTCTGGACCAAAATTTGAATTATCAGTTTTATGACGAGAAATTATTCCACAAATTGCCACTCTTGCGTTCATTGCTAGATGATTAAGGCAGTCATTAAGAATTCTTCCACCAACATTATCATAAAGAACATTTACACCTTCTGGGCATAACTTTTTTATTGAGTCGTTTAGATCATCAGATCTATAATCTATTGCGCCGTCAAATCCAAATTCATCGATTAAAATTTCACACTTTTCCTTACCACCAGCAATGCCAATGACCTTACATCCAGCGATTTTAAAAATTTGACCTGCTATTGAACCAACTCCACCTGCAGCTCCTGTTATTAAAACAGTATCTCCAGGTTTAGGCTTACTAATTTTAGTAACACCAAAATAGGCTGTTAACCCTGTTCCCCCAAGCGCTCCAAGATATTTTGTAGCCATGCTTTCATCTTCAACTTTCTCAACCTTATCTTGACTTAAAATTGGATGTGTTTGCCAGCATGTTTCACCAATTACAATATCACCTTTTTTAAATTTTTCCGATTTGGTTTCTAAAACTCTTGCAATACCGCTGCAACGCATGACATCACCAATTTCTAATGGCGCCACATAATTTGATATTTGCTCCATCCAGCCCTTTTGAGCAGGTTGAAATTCAATAACCATATTTTCTAAAAGTAATTCACGATCATTTAGATCTCTCAATTCTTCTTCTTTATAATCAAAATCATCATCAGAAATAGGACGACCAATCGGTCTCCCTGCGAGAGTAAATTTTTTATTTAGCATTTCAATTCTCTTAGGTTGTTATAATAGTACAGGCGGATATACCTGGAGCACCATATACATGTGTATAAGCTGTTTTGGGATTACCTTGAACTTGTCTTTTACCTGCTGCACCTCTTAATTGAACACAATTTTCATAAACCTGTCTCAAACCTGAAGCTCCTACTGGCTCACCATTAGCAATACACCCACCATCAGTGTTAACTGGAAACTTTCCATTTAACTTAGTATCGCCATCTTGAAGTAATTTCTCTTGTTCACCATCCTTACAAAAACCATTTTCAGACATGTGCATAATCTCAGCACCAGACTCTGTATCCTGCAATTGAGCTAAATCGATATCATCTCTTGTCATACCAGCCATTTCAAAAGTTGCATCTGATGCTCCAACTGTTGGGCTAGGACCTCTTTCAACCTCAAGGGATGGACTAAAAACCTCAAAAGAACCTAATGGACGAGATCTAAAAGCAGCACCTTTTAAGAATAATGGCTTACTTGTATATTTATGAGCTAATTCAGCTTTACACAAAATTAAAGCCACCGCTCCTTCAGCAGGTGAACAAAACATATATTTTGTAAGAGGGTCAGAAACCATCATAGCATTTAAAATTGTATCTTTTGATACTGGTTCTCTTCTCCATGCATTTGGATTTAAGGAAGCATTATTGAATGCTTTTTCAGCAACCAAAGCTAGTGAGTCTGAAGTAATGCCATAATCATTCATGTAACGTTGAATTTTCATTCCAAAAAACTGTGTTGTTAACATCAAACCAGTTTCACCATACCACCTTGGTAAACCAGATGCTTCAGGGTCAGCATTAAATGCTCCTCTGGGATGTTTGTCAAAACCAACAGCCATGCCAATATCAAATTGACCGGACTTAATAGTTGTATATGCAGAAAGAAGTGAAGATCCACCTGTGGCGCAACCATTAGATACATTCATAAAAGGAATGCCTGTTAGGCCTAAATCATTAACCATTGCATCCGCGCTACCAGCAGCGGCTGATCCACCAAATGCAAATTGAATATCACTCCATTCCATTTCTGCATCAGACAATGCTTCCCTAGCTGCATGAACACCTTGTTGTAAACCTGTCATACCCTCTGTTCTTCCAAAAGGATGAATTCCAATACCAATTATCGCTACATCTGACATAAATAATACTCCTAATTAATTTTTACATGGTCTAAATGAAAACATC
>Ga0208130_1000450_pt1 | contig 21645 bp, 18 predicted proteins | sample ETNtaG_31_FD_185771 | JGI IMG/M metagenome (GOLD analysis project Ga0208130, IMG submission 185771) | Marine microbial and viral communities from oxygen minimum zone, Eastern Pacific Ocean - ETNP201310SV78 (SPAdes) (version 2) | ecosystem: Environmental > Aquatic > Marine > Oceanic ...
CATCACCGTAAGAGCTAAAAATATTGCAATACGTGAATCTCCGCTCGGTGGTTCACTAGACCTCACCCAACTCAACGCAGCCTTTGAATAACGAACTATGTCGGAACGGAGATAAACGATTGCGCCAAGTAACGTCCCTAAATGCAGAGCCACATCAAAGGCGTTTTCAAGAGCATCATTAGCCCCGAAGTCATCCCATCCAAATAGCCAAGGAACAACAGCAAGATGACCGCTGGAAGAAACTGGAAGAAACTCAGTCACCCCTTGAACAAACCCCAAGATAAGAGCATGTAAAAGAGACATCAAATAAACCTATGCACCAGACACGGTCAATTCACCGATAACTAAAGTAACCCCTGCAGCCCTCATAGGCAGCCACTGAAGATCATTTCCGATTCCGTTTACATCAGAAAGCATTTTTTGAATTGTTGAGGCAATCGTGAACTCTCTGACCGGCTCCGCTAACTGACCGTCCCTAATACGCAATCCCTCAGCTCCAGTGGAAAAATCGCCACTAACAGGATTCACCCCAGAATGGAGTCCGCTTACACCCTGGACAAGAACTCCATCAGAAACTTGAGATATTAGGTCTTCAGGGCTTAACTCCCCGGGCGTTACTGCAAGCGCCTGCACTCCAACTCCAGGCGTAGAGGAATATCCACGAATAGCCGACCCAGTAGAAGAAGTTCCATCTTTACGAGCCGTATAGCTATTGTGCACAAATTGGTTGAGACGACCATTTTCTATAAGCACATTTCTTCGAGTTGCTAAGCCCTCTCCATCAGTAGAAGTAGCGGTAAATGACTCAGGATTAGTGGGATCATCAACAAGATTTATAGAAGGATGCGCTACTTCCTCTCCCTGCCGTCCAGCAAAAAGAGACCTTCCTTTCTGAACTGATTCAGCGTTAAGAGTTCCCCCGACTATCCCGAGAAATTGAGCGCTAACCCATGGGTCAAGAACAACAGTGAATCGCCCTGACGGGGGCTTCGTCGCCCCAAGCATGCGTGTTGCTCGATCAACCGCATCTACAGCCGCCTTCTCTATGTTCAAATCATCCAAACGGCGGCCTATTGAGTATCCAAATCCTGTTTGAGTTTCGCCATTTTCTTCCGCAAGGGAATAAGTAGTTAGCGAACAACCAGTCTCTTTTGATGAAGCATAAATTCCTGTGTTAGTAACAACAGCACTCTCAGAAATTGAATCTGAGTAATCTGCAGATTCAACTCCGATTATTCGAGAATCTTTTTCTCGGGTGCAGCGTTCCAGTTCAAGAGCCATTGCTACTTTTTCTTCAGTTGATACTTTGCCCAACTCATCGTTATAGACATCTAATGCAGCTGGTTTGATCCCATCTGAATTAGTTATTCCACAGAACTCGTCTGGAGTTGCGAACTTAAGATTGTCTCGAGCTTCGCTTAAGGTTTCGACAAGATCTTCTGAAGTGAAAGTTCCGGCATGAGCAAATCCTTGACGTCCATCTTTCACAACTCGTATACCTACGCCGTGTGATTCAGCTGCAGTTAAGGATTCAATTTCTCCTTCATAAGCTCTGACTTCTGTTTCTCGGCTATAAACGGCGACAGCTTCAATCTGTTCATTATCAGCAGCCTTGCTGACTATTTGTTCACAAATTTCTAGAAGTTCGCTCATCTTAAGCAGCCGTTCCGCCAACAGTCAGCCGGCCCACTCGTAACGTTGGAGTGCCATCACCTACCGGAACCCCTTGACCATCTTTCCCACATGTGCCTGGTGAGCCCATTGCAAAATCATTAGCAATGGCATCTATGTCGAGTAAAGCCTGTGGTCCGTTACCAATGAGATTTCCATCTCGTATAGGCGAGGTCAACTCCCCATTTTCAATCAAATAAGCTTCAGTCATACCAAAAACAAAGTCTCCAGTTGCAGTATTTACTTGACCTCCTCCTAATTGAGCGACATAAACTCCATACTCTGTTGAGGAAATTATTTCGTCCGGAGTAGAAGATCCTGCTTCTAAGTAAGTGTTTGTCATACGCACCATTGGAAGATGTTCATAGCTTTGCCGTCTTCCATTTCCCGAGCTTGGTCTTCCTTCTTTCCGAGCCCGCAAGTAATCCCACATATAATCCGTTAGCTCTCCTTTATCAATGAGAACGTTGCGTTGAGCAGGATGCCCTTCATCATCTATTGCGTAACAGCCCCATTCCCCGGACATGGTCCCATCATCTATAAGGGTGACCATTGAGTCAGCAACCATTTCTCCTCTTCTTCCAGCAAAAACAGAGGCTGATTTTCCGACTAAGTCAGCTTCTAATCCATGTCCGCAAGCTTCATGGAAAAGAACTCCGCCACCGCCTGGGCCAACAACTACCGTCATCTCTCCACTCGGTGCGGGCACTGCGCCTAGTTTAGTAACGGCGCGTTGGGAAGCTTTCCTAGCTATTTCTTCAACATCGATTTCGTCAAAAAGTTCAAAACCAATCGTATGCCCAACAGACTCCCGACCAGTTTGTAAACCTGTATCTCCAGCTGCGACACAAGAAACAGAGAAAGAAGTCCTGATTTGATCGTCGCTAGCTAGCAGCCCGTCGGTATTAGCAACTTGAATGCGTCGACGACTATCACCGTATCCAACTGAAACCTGAGCAATTTCTCCCTTTTGACTTCTTGCTATTTCATTAGCTTGTGTCAAAAGGGCAACTTTTTCAGATTTCTCTACCATTGAGGGCAGCATTTGAACTGTTGAAGAATTTTTATTCTCTACTCCAAGTTTTACTGACGTGTTATCTCTATTGCCACTTCGTGCTGCAGCTGCAGCAGATTCAACTGCGGCTTCAATGCCTCGAGCCGTTAAATCAGCAGTATGAGCAAAACCTGTAGTCTCTCCAACGATAACTCTTATACCTGCGCCTCGACTTCGACCACTAGTAAGTTCCTCCACTCGACCGTCATCTAGAACTGCTGACATACCTTTACGATCTTCTACGAAGATTTCGGCAAACTCTCCCCCTTTATGAAGAGCCTTCTCAAGTGATCGCTCAAGAAGATCTGCATCCAACAGAGGTTCTAATTCTTGTCTAGTATTCACTTATTACCTTTCTAAATTCTTTATTTTTTCTTTGCGTTCAATGCTGACATACTACGAACTAATGCGTATGGTATCGCTGTGACCATAACCGTCGGACTTAAAGCCTCTATTGACCTTACGGTGTCTGAAAATGATACCGCTATCGCCTTACGTTCTGGCGAGGTTCCAGTGCTAGGAACGCCTCGTCTTGCTTCTTTGTTCGAAGAAGCAAGTGTGGCTGCAATCAGCAACAATCTTGAACCAGGATATACCTCTGTAGGAATGCGCATTCACCTCGATCACTTTGCCCCTTCTGGAGTCGGCACAACAATTACTGCCACAGCAGAAGTACAAGAAGTTGATGGAAGACGTATAACTTTTCGCGCTCAAGCAAAATGTATTGACAATTGCAACACAAATGAGACTGTAATAGGGTCAGCCATAATTATTCGTGTTCTAGTTGATACTGAAAGATTCCTTCAACGAGTTGACTAAAATTTTATTCTTCTTTTAATTATGTTTTCCTCTAGGTCATCCTCATCAGACTCAATGAAAAAATTTCAGCGCCTGTCTGAAGAAGGAGTCGGAACCGGCCTACGTTGGTGGGCAGAGATCGTACTCGTTCTCATTTTCTATATTTTTTACTCTGCCATACGTAACCAATTTGGTTCAACATCCGTAAGTTCAAGCAAAGCTTTCAATAACGCCGAGTCAGTCATTGACTTAGAAGACTCTCTGGGTCTCTTCTTTGAGTTAGAAGTACAAAATTTTTTCATTGATTGGCGGTGGTTCATCCAATTCTGGAACCTCTTTTATGGAACTTTTCATTTTGTAGTCACTGCATTTGCTTTGATTTGGATTTACCGAAAGTTTCCGGTTCTCTATCCACGCTGGAGAACTTCGTTTTTGTGCACAACTGGCCTCGCCTTGATTGGTTTTAGTCTTTTCCCTTTAATGCCGCCGCGCTTACTCGCTGACTGTGGACAGTACGGAGCTTGCGTTACGACTTGGCCATTCATTGACACGGTTACTGATGTCGGCGGCCTCTGGTCTTTTGACTCCGGGACAATGCAAAAGGTTTCGAACCAATACGCAGCCATGCCAAGTCTTCACTTTGCTTGGGCTTCCTGGTGCACCTTGGCTCTTTGGCCAACACTAAAAACCCATTGGGCTCGCACGCTAATCGCTGTCTATCCAGTTGCTACCCTCTTTGCAGTTGTTGTTACAGGAAACCACTATTGGATTGATGCACTCGGAGGACTTGTTGTATTAGCGATAGGGATCTTGTTAGGAAGATTGATCGCCGATGGTTGGCATAAATGGAATTTACGCCATATCGGATAGGTTGATCTCAAGCAACTATGAGGTTTTTAAGTGCATCTTGAATCAATCCAAAACCCAGAAGATCTCCGCTCATTAACAGAAGAAGAGTTGAGCGCTTTAGCGGAAGAAATTCGCTCTGAAATAGTTGCCGTTATTGATCGAACCGGAGGCCATATTGGCTCAAACCTTGGAGTCGTGGAATTAACTATTGCATTACATCGAGTATTTGACAGCCCAAATGACACTATTTTGTGGGATACCGGCCATCAGTGCTATGTACATAAGCTGCTTACTGGCAGAAAAGACCAATTTGCTGAGTTAAGACAACCTGAAGGGATTTCTGGCTACCCGTCCCAAGCAGAATCTCCCCATGATTGGATAGAGAATTCTCATGCTTCAACTGTCCTTTCTTACGCTCATGGTCTTGCTACCGCCTTTAATACATCTCAAAATGACCGCCGAGTGGTTGCAGTAATCGGTGACGGAGCCATGACCGGCGGAATGGCATTCGAAGGTCTCAACAACCTTGGCCATAGCGAATTAGGCGTCACCATTGTCCTAAACGATAACGGCCGCTCCTACGCCCCCACGGTAGGAAAACTCACTGAAAGCCTCATACGTATTCGATCTAATCCAACTTATATGAGACGACAACGCCGATTTGAAGAATTAGCGGAAAAATTACCTTGGGTGGGAGAAATATTTGAGCGCGGAATAAACGCAACGAAGGCAGCAATTAGAGAAATATTTGAGCCAGCTGCTTTTTTTGAAACCTTGGGTGTCCATTACCTCGGTCCTTTCGATGGTCATGACATCAAAGAAGTTGAAGAAGCTCTCAAAAATGCTTCTGAGTTTGAAGGACCGGTCTTGGTGCACGTATTGACTCAAAAGGGACGCGGATACGAACCTGCAGAGAGCGACCCAGTGAAACACATGCATGATACTTCCGGCATCAAACCTGGCAGTTACACGGAAGCCTTCACAGAAACTCTCATGAAAGAGGCTGAGTCACGCAAGAATGTTGTGGCTCTTACTGCGGCTATGCCAGACTCCACAGGCCTACTTCCCTTCATGGAACGTTTTCCTGATCGTTGTTTTGACGTAGGTATTGCCGAACAGCATGCTGTGACCGCTTCTGCTGGTATGGCCATGGGCGGCCTTCGGCCAGTGGTTGCTCTTTACGCAACTTTCTTAACAAGAGCTATTGATCAAATAAATTTAGATGTAGCTCTTCATCGACTACCGGTAATTTTCTGTTTAGACCGAGCCGGAGTTACCGGTGATGACGGACCTTCCCATCATGGCGTTTTAGATTTGGTTTTGTTAACAAAAATTCCTGGAATGAAAGTCTTTGCTCCCTCTTCTTATCAAGAGCTTCAACAAATGCTTCATGATGCCTTTGAATACGATGACGGCCCTTGTGCTATCCGATGGGCCAAGACTGCAGCACCTCATGTGGACTGGTCTGAAGTTGGAAGCGGCCTCTCTGCTCGCTGCGTTAACTCATCCGAGAACAACAACTCTCAAGTCTGCATATTAGGTGCCGGAAAAATGCTTTCAGTTGCTGTTGATGCTTCAAAACGTCTCGCATCAGAAGGAATATCTTCAACTGTTTGGGATCCAAGACTAATAAGCCCATTAGATCAAAACATGATCAAAAATGCTGCTGAGCACTCTTTAGTAGTAACCATTGAAGATGGTTTCAGACAAGGTGGATTTGGATCATTAGTACGTGACACGCTTGCAGAATTATCCCCGAATACTCGAATTTCAGTCCTAGGGGTTCCCGTAGACCATCATCAACATGGAAATGCTGACGCCCTGCTGGCTTCTTTTGGTCTAGACGGAGAAGGCGTCGCCTCAACAATACGTCAAATTCTCAACTAAAATCTTAGGAGTAAAAAGGGTTACTTCCCGAAGCGTGGTCCGTGCTGTCAATAACTTCAGTGATTTCCGGGATTGCTTCAAGAATGGCTGCTTGAATTCCTTCCGTAAGCGTTGCTTGACTCATAGCACACCCTTGGCAGCCTCCTCCCATAGTTATGTAAGCTTTTGAATCGTCAACACCCATTAAGGTGGCAAACCCTCCATGAGAAGCAAGAGCTGGATTGATTCGCTGTTCCAATAACTGTTGTACCCGTTCAGGGATATCTCCCGAAAGTTCTAGGTGCTCTATATCTCCTAATGGATTCGGCCGATTTGGGTTCTTAATGACCAAGCCGCCCTGTGCTGAGTTAGACGGAATATCTAGGGTCGCTCCGATAAGTCGACTGTGACTGTCTTCTGGGACTACAACAGTAAGCCCCTCTACCTCCCAAGATAAGTCATCGTCGGCCAGATCATTCAAATTCAAGAAAGCCAGATCATAAGAGTAATCAGCTCCCTGAGTTCCGGTAACCGAAATACGAAGTGCGAGTTCCTCTGACTGCTCTTCTTCTGCTCTCACTTCTATAACTTTGGCCATTGCTTCCGAAGTGATGTTCATTACTGCACCTTCGGGAGACTCAATATTGACTTCTGTTGTAACCTCACTCATGCCCTGAGTCTATCGCTCACCTCTTATTGTGTGGTTCTTACGCACTAAGTTATATGCATGAATGATTCTCTAGTCACTATTGAAAACACAGAAAATGTTGCCACTATTTTTTTAGACGATGGCAAAGCAAATGCGTTGGGTTATCAAGTAATTGATGCTCTCCTTGAAGCGTTTGACGAAGTGGAAGCTTCTGACGCAAATGCTCTGGTTCTTGCTGGCCGACCCGATAGATTCTCTGCAGGATTTGACCTCTCAGTCATGAACGAGGGCTCAGAAGCTGCTCGGGGAATGCTCACTAAAGGAGTTGATCTGTTTCTTCGGATGTACATGTTTTCTCGCCCAGTTGTTGCTGCCTGTACCGGTCATGCAATTGCCGCTGGGTCTATTCTTTTGCTTTGTTCCGACATCAGAGTTGGTTCAGAAGGAGATTTCAAAGTCGGATTACCAGAAGTAACCATAGGCATGGCATTACCATTCTTCGCTACAGAGTTAGCGCGCGATCGTCTTTCAAAACGTCACTACACCAAAGCAACAGCGCTTGGATTGATGTACAACCCTGAAGGTGCAGTCGATGCAGGATTCCTTGATGAGGTCGTTCCACAAGAAAAAGTTATTTCTATCGCTCAAGAAAGAGCGAAGAGTCTTTCAGAAGTGGGACGAACTGCGTTAACTCGGACAAGAGAAACGACCCGAGGTCAGATAGCCCGGACTATAAAAGAGAGTTTGAGCCAGGACCTTTCAAAATTTGATGTCAACTCCTAATCCTCTTGAGTGCGACTCTAAACCAAAGAAACCTCAGGCAATTCTTCTTGTAGGTTTTGGAGGACCTGAAGGCCCAGAAGATGTGTGGCCTTTTCTTGAATCTGTCACAGCAGGCAGAAATATCCCTACTGACCGACTAACAGAGGTCGCTGATCGCTATTTAAGTCGTGGCGGAATATCTCCTGTAAATGGACGGATGCGTTCTGTGCTTGATGCTGTCCAAAAAACCCTAAAACAAGAACAGTTAGATATCCCAGTGTTTTTAGGAAATCGGAACTCAACTCCATTTATTGAAGAAACAATAGAAGAATTAGACCGACAAGGATTGACCGAAGTTGCCGCTTGGATTGCCTCTCCATACCGCTCTTATTCAAGTTGCAGACAATACCTTGAACAAATAGAAGTCGGGGTAGAAAGAGTAGATCGCCGTGTTTCTGTTACTCGATTACGGCCACACTTTGATCACCCTGGCTGCATTGATACGGCTGCTGACCGATTGACGGAAGCTTTATTAGATTTACCAAAAGACAAACAAGAAGAAACTCATTTACTTTTTTCTGCTCACAGCCTTCCTCTTTCCGCTGCAGAAAGTTGTTCTTATGTTGAAGAAATACATGAAGCTGCACGATTGATCGCTGAAAGAGTAGATCCGAATAACAAACTCTCTTGGGAAGTAGTTTGGCAATCTCGAAGTGGGCCTCCACAAGTTCCTTGGCTTATTCCAGATGTATGCGACCGAATTGATGAGTTAGCTTCTGAAGGAGTTTCGTCCATCGCCATTTCCCCGGTTGGCTTTATTGTTCACAATTTTGAAATTGAATGGGATTTAGATGTTGAAGCAGCAGAATGTGCAGCCGGTCACGGCATGGCTTTTGTTAGAGCTGAAACAGTAGACAGTGACCCGAGATTCGCAGAAATGATCGTTGATTTGATCAAAGAGAGTTCCAGCGAAGATCCAACACCGCTCTCACTCGGAAATTTAGGAATAGCTCCTGCACCTTGTCCGGGTGATTGTTGCCCCTCCCCAAGCCGTTCTTGATTTGATTCCACGACTCGCCTAGAAAATCAGAGTACGGTCACAACCTATAGATGCACTGCAGATGTCGCAGCCATAGTGCAATATAGAGATAGTGAATCAAAGAAAATGCTTATATAACCGTGACTGAACAACAAGAACTTCTACCTAAAGATGCAGGCTTCGCGAAAGATATCGTTGAAGTCACTGTTGCTGAAGAGATGCGTGAATCTTTTCTCGCATACTCTCTATCGGTCATCACTTCTCGGGCAATACCGGATGTACGGGATGGGTTAAAACCAGTTCAAAGAAGAATTCTTTATGCGATGCTTCGAATGGGTATCCGTTCAGATACTCCACATCGTAAAAGCGCTCGGGTAGTTGGAGAAACTATGGGGCGTTATCACCCACATGGGGACGCTGCTATTTACGACGCTCTTGTACGTCTTGGACAAGACTTTTCTCGCGGTATCACCTTTGTGGACAAGCAAGGGAACTTTGGCTCTCTAGACGATCCACCAGCAGCAGCGAGATACACCGAATGCAGATTGACAGCTGCAGCAATGTCAATGGTGGGTGAAATAGACGAGGACACCGTTGATTTTAGATCGACTTACGACGGCGAATCCCTTGAACCTATTTGTTTACCCGGATTGATACCTGGCTTATTAGTAAATGGAACAACAGGAATAGCTGTCGGCATGGCAACTAACATGCCGACTCACAATCTTGGGGAAGTAGCAGCTGCAATTGAAATCGTGATGAAAAAGAGACGGCCAAAACCCACCATTGACGAGTTGTTAGAAGTTCTCCCTGGTCCTGATTTTCCAAGTGGTGGAATCATTGTTGATGATGGTCTTCGCGAAGCCTACGAAACCGGTCGAGGAACCATCCGAATAAGGGCGCAAGCCCACGTTGAGTCATTAACCCGCGGCAAGCAAGCCATCATTGTGACTGAACTCCCATACATGGTTGGCCCAGAAAGAGTAATCGGCAAACTAAAGGATCTAAACGAATCAGGAAAGATACCTGGTGTTTCGGACTTCAAGAACCTTTCAGATCGGAATACTGGCTTACGTATTCAAATAACAGTTAAATCTGGCCATAACCCTCAGGCGCTACTAAATGAGTTATATCGATCTACTCCGCTAGAGGAGTCATTTAGTTTCAATAACGTGGTTTTAGTAGATGGAGAGCCAAAGACTCTCGGGCTTTACGATCTGTGTTACCACTACATTGAGCATCGACTAAGCGTGGTTGTAAGACGTACTAAGTTTCGACGGCAAAAAGCCTCCGATCGTCTACATATTGTTCAGGGACTTTTAATCGCCCTTGATTCAATAGATGAAGTCGTAGCAATAATACGCGGATCTGAAGACACCGCTGCAGCACGAAAAGCATTAATGAAAAAATTCAAACTTAGTCAAATACAAACTGACCACATTTTGGACATGCCACTTAAACGTTTAACTGCTCTTGAAAAGTTGCGAATAGAAGAAGAGCGAGATGGTCTTGTTGCAGCGATAGAAGGTTACGAAAAATTACTTAAATCAGAGGCGCAACAAAGAAAGCTGGTATTAAGCGAGTTAAGTGAAGCCGTGGAAAAGTTCGGGCAGCCCAGAAAAACAGAGATTACTCATCCTGATGATCTTCCGATATTCGATGTTGTTGAAGAAGTCCAAGACATCGCTGACGAACCGTGTGTAGTGACTCTTTCTACTTCTGGACAGATTGGCCGCATGCCAGTAGATGGGGCTCGACGAACTAGCCCTGGCCGCCACGACATGCTTTCATCTGCAATATTGACCCGAACCACTTCGAAGATAACTGCTATCACTTCAGAGGGCAGAGCTCTTCAAGTCTTTGCTTCTGAGTTAGCAGATGCTTCAAATAGGACTCGCGGCTCTTCAGCTACACAAGTATTCGGAGCTAATCGAGGCGAAGCTCTTCACACTCTGGTTGCTGATGGGAAAGAACATGCCGTTCTCGTTACTTCTAAGGGAGTGATCAAACGTCTAACACTTGACGAGATTCGTGAAACTCGATCCCGACAGACCTTGATTAATCTGAAAAAAGACGACTATGTCGCTGCTGCTTTCTGCGCCCCAGAAGGTGTAGATATTCTTCTTGTCTCTTCAGATGGTCAAGTTCTTTGCACTCCTATAGGAGATGTGAGCATCCAAGGTCGCGGAGCCGCTGGAATCGCAGGAATGAAACTCAAAGATGGAGCAACAATAATTGCTGCTGGAGTAGTTCTCGCAGATGACGTTTTGTACACCGTGACTAATAGGAGTTCGCTTAAAGCCACACCCACAAGCGAATTTGAAAGCCGAGGACGTAATGGGGTCGGTGTCAGAGTCAACAAACTAGGAGAAGGCGAAGAACTCACCTTTGCATGGGTTGGTCAACCCATAGGTTTGTTAGCCACGATGTGTAAAGATGATGACCCCCAGAAAGCTGACCCTAACCCGATACCTCTAATGATTGAGGCAACAAAACGTGACTTAAGTAGTGGGTCTACTGAGCGTCAAATTCTCTCACTCGGTCCAGGAAGGTGGTAGGAATGGCTGATTCAAGAACGAAATCTGCATCAAAACCTTCTTCTAAAAAGAAAAATGGATACGACGCTGACTCAATAGAAACTCTTGAAGGTCTTGACGCTGTTCGTAAACGACCAGGAATGTACATAGGAGGAACAGGAAGTTCTGGTCTTATGCATTTAGTTTGGGAACTAATTGATAATGCTGTTGACGAAGCGGCAGCCGGATTTGCCAAACAGATAACAGTAACCCTTCACCGCGACCACTCAGTTGAAGTTTCAGATAACGGCCGTGGTATCCCTATCAATAAACACCCTAAGCGAAAAATTTCCGCACTAGAGGTAGTGCTCACAGAACTTCATGCAGGAGGAAAATTCGGCGGCGGAGCCTACGGGGCTTCTGGTGGACTACATGGTGTAGGGGCTTCTGTAGTTAATGCGCTATCAACCAAAATGACGGCTCAAGTTGACCGCGAAGGACACACCCATGAACTGTCTTTCAAGGAAAGGGTTGCCGGTCATTTTGATGGTTCAAAATTTGCAAAAAGTCATGAACTAAAACGAATAAAGAAGATCGCTAAAACTAAGACTGGGACAAGAATACGATTCTGGCCTGATTTTGACATTTTTGATAAAGACGCAACTGTTGACGTTCAAGAAATCTGTGATCGAGTAACACAAGCTTGTTTCCTGGTTCCGAGCGTCAAAATAAAAGTAATAGATAAACGTGCCGGAGGAGCAAAAGAACCGTTTGAGTTTGTTTCCCGAGGAGGCTTAAAAGACCTCGTTGACTATTTATCAAATGGAGAAAACGTCACCGAAATAATAACAATTTCCGGAATAGATACGTTTACCGAAAGAGTGCCTGTTGATGGAAAAATGACCGATATTGAACGTGAATGTAATGTTGAAGCAGCTTTGAGGTGGGTTCGTTCCTTCGAAACTACCCAAGAGTCTTTTGTAAATACCATCCCTACTAGTCAAGGAGGAACTCACGTTGCTGGTTTTGAAAGAGCTTTAACAAGAGCAGTTAACGACATCCTTCTTAAAGACACGAGAAAATTGGCAAAACTTGCAAAGGAGAATCAGCATCGAGCCTCAAAAGATGACGTGGGTGAAGGTTTAGTCGCAGCAATAAAAGTCACTTTTCCAGAGCCACAGTTTCGCGGACAAACAAAGCAAGAACTAGGAACACCACCGGTAGAGAAGATCGTCTACAACATAATAAAACAAAATCTCACCGAATGGTTCGAAGGAAGCGGCCCAAAAACACATATAAATGCAGTACGAGACAAGATCGCTACTGCAATTATTAATCGCGTTAGCTCAAAGCAAATGCTGGACAACAAACGACGTGCAGCAAGTTTGGGCTCCACCGGCATGCCCGACAAACTCGCCGATTGTCGAAATCATGGACTTGACTCAGAACTCATCATCGTTGAAGGTGACTCTGCCGCAGGGCCTGCAAAAGCTGGACGCAACTCGGCCAACGTTGCCATTCTTCCATTACGTGGAAAAGTAGTAAATGCCGGAAAAGCAACACTAAAACAGGTCCTTGATAATGCTGAAGCGCAAGCATTATTTACTGCTGTTGGGGCGGGGTCAGGAAAAGACTTCAATCTTGAAGATGCCCGATACGGAAGAATCGTTATTCTCTGTGACGCTGACGTAGACGGAAGTCATATCCGATGCTTACTTTTGACTCTCATTCATAAATACATGGGAGAGATGCTTACAGAAGGCCGCGTGTTCGCTGCTCAGCCTCCCTTATTTACTTGCAAAGTTGGTGACACGATCCATCGAGCTTTTAGCGAAGAAGAACGTGACGCTATGACCGCAGAATTGACTAAAGGGAAACGCAAAGTTGAGAACCTTCGTTGGAATCGTTTCAAAGGGCTTGGCGAAATGAATGTAGAAGAATTAGCTGAATGCGCGTTAGACCCAGAAACTAGAATTTTGAGAAAACTCACCATGGAAGATGCTAAAGAAGCGAAAAAAGCAATCGAACTATTTGAAATTCTTATGGGCTCTGATGTGAGTAGGCGTCGTGAATACCTTGTTAAAAATAGTTCCTTACTTGACCCATCTGTTCTGGATATCTAATGGCCTCCTTACCAAAGTTTTTTTCAATTTCTGCCGCAAGTACTTACAAACAATGTCCGCGTAAATGGAAACATCGTTATATAGACAAACTTCCAGACCCTCCTGGAGAGGCTGCTTTGGTTGGAACTTTCGCTCATCAAGTTTTGGAAGTTCTCTGCGAAAAAGAGCCGGAGGGAAGAACAACTGATGAAGCAAAAAAAATAGCGCGAGAAGTTTGGCCTGAAACTGCAAGCAATAAAGATTTTCAAAGTTTGAATCTCAGCGAATCAGAAGAAAAAGAATTCCGATGGAAAGCTTGGACAGCTATAGATGGACTCTGGAAATTAGAAGATCCTACTGAAATAGATGTTCTCTCAACAGAAAAACGAATATCTGTAGATCTGAATGAAGTTCCTTTCTTTGGCATCGTTGATCGGCTTGATCAATCAAGTGCAGGAACGATAGTCACAGACTATAAAACCGGTAAACCCCCAAAACCTGCATATCGAGATAAAGCGCTTGATCAGATCATTCTCTATGCCGCTGCTGTTGAATCAGAAACAGGTGAACTTCCTGCAAAGGGGAGGCTTTTGTATCTCGGAAAAGAATCTTCAGAAATTGAGATTGACATCAATCGAGAGTTGATCTCTAACAGCACTGGTCAATTTACTGAAACTTGGAATGATCTCGCGAGAGACTGCGCTGAAGACAATTTTGATACCGGCACTGGTCCGCTTTGCGGGTGGTGTCCCTATGCGGGGATCTGTGAAGACGGTCAAAAAGAAGTAAGAAAAAGACTTGAGGCTGGCAGAATGCGAGCCGATGCTCCTGCGCTGATGCTCATTTAATTATTGTCTTCTTTTCCTTCGAACTAAAAGAAGAGCCACTGCTACTACAGCAGCAAAGGCTCCTATTCGGTACAAACGGTCAACTCTTTCATCAGTCATTTCAACTGGAGGAGTTTCAAATGGTTGCACTGGGATCTCAGATTCTTGAGTTGGAACATCCGAAACAGTGCCTTGGCTATCAGTTGATGGGTCTTCCTCGCTAAGAGAGGGATTCTCTAACAAAGTATCGACAGGACTAATCTCCGGAGGTCCGTTTCTTTTTCTCTGCGATTGAGGATTGTAATTACTCACGATGATCTCCATTTAAAACATAATCAAGAACCACGTCGAACTCTACCGCTGCTTCAACTGCTCCCGGTCGCTTACCTAACCCATGAATTGGCATTGACTGCGCTGAAGCCTCTGATACGGCAGCTCGTTGATGGATAGGTGGCAAGCATTTTTCAGGGTACGCATCCTGAAGTTGTTCGTGCCAATAGCGTGCATCACGAGTTCGCGCTAGACGGTTGATAGCTATTCCAACCAACTTAGGTTCTGCTTCAATTCGACGAGCCTGTATACGCTCTATCGTTTGTAACATTCGAGCCACCCCATCTACTGCCCATGCTCCTGGTTCCGTTACTAAAAGAACGCGATTAGAAGCAAAGAGACCATTGATTGTAAGTAATCCAAGCGAAGGTGGGCAATCAATGATCGTTAGAGGAAAATCGGAAGCATGTTGACTATCAAAAGCAGAACTTAAACGTTCTTGTGCTCCTAATGGATCCGTCGCTAACTGGGGTTCACGTATGGACAGCGCTGGAGACGACGCAGCAACATAGGGAACCTTGCCGCATCCTTCAGGCCACCCTGACTCTTCAATTGTCTGTTTGATGCCACCTGGATGCTCAGCAGCAAGCACTGTGTCAATCCCACGAGTAGGTTCAAAAAGGCCGAGCCCAGTTGTGGCATTCCCTTGAGGATCCAAATCAACGACGAGAGTCTTGATTCCTTTACTCGCGGCAGAAGAAGCCAGCCCGAGAGCGACAGTAGTCTTACCTACTCCCCCTTTTTGATTAACTATGGCAACTGTTGTCACCCTGCCAAACTAACTCAAACTTGGGCACAAGGAAGTACTTTTAACTGGATCTCTTCTTTATGGCTTTAATCAATGAAGTGACTCACCTTAAGCCTTCAAACGATCTACGCTCGTTACATGCGGCGTCTTTCTCTAACTACTATCGCGACTCTGGCTCTAGTTATCGCTGTTTTTGCTTCAACCGCAGTGGGAGCGCAAACATTTCTTGAACAAATAGACGAGGAAGAAGAATCCATTGTCGCCTTTGAATCTGAAATACAAAATCTAGAAGAATTAATTGACGGTTATGAAAATCAACTCATAGATATTGCTGATCTGGTTGCAGAAACAGAAACTCGAATAGCAATCGAAGAAGAAATACTTTCTCTTCTTCCTATTTACACAGAACTTATGGCTGACAACTTAATTGATCATTATGTATCTCTAGAGGAACCAACAGCAGTTCGACACGCAATGGCAATTGATGCCTATGTAAGAAACGATGAGCACATAAACGCTGTTCTCACTCAATCAATTCAGCTCTCAGAAGAAGCTCTTGAACAAATAAGGGCAAGGCTCTTATACGAATCGATCATCAGTGACGCCAACGATCAATTACTAGAGATATATGACGAACTCCGGCAACTTGGTACAGAAATAGATTCTCTTTTTGAAAGAACCACTCAGTCAACTGAGCGTAAAACTCTTGCTGTAGAAGATCGGTCTGAGGCCATGTCTGTGATCCCAGGTATAGAAGAGCAAATTGATTCAAGCCAATCGGAAATAAACACAATTAGAGGAAATATCGCTAAAGCCGAATTAGAAATTGATCGATTGAGAGAGCTCCTCGTCGCGATGCGGTGGACCGCTTTATTTGGAGAAGACATCATTCGTCCTGCATTGGCGTTCAAAATTGACAATGTGAGTGCTGCAAGACCTCAGTCAGGAATTAACCAAGCAGACGTGGTCTACGAGGAAATCGTAGAATTTGGGCTTACTCGACTTGTGGCAGTATTTCAAACAGAAAGCCCCAGTGTGGTAGGTCCTATTCGCTCTGCCCGCACTTCAGATCCCATTCTTCTTTCGGGATTTGATATGCCTTTATTTGCTTATTCTGGAGCCAATCAAATCACGCTTGATATCGTGCGCTCCTCGGATGTCATATCGGTGAATTGGGATAGAGCTTCAAGCGCTTATTGGCAGTCATCTACTCGCCGAGCACCTCATAATTTATACGCATCTGCAAGTCAATTATGGGCTCTCCACCCTGAGCCGGAACGTACTGAACTACCCCCAGCTCCTTTTGAATTCAGAGGATCTGAAGAGCCCCTGCATCCTTCTGCAGTCCCTGCAGAGAGAGTAAGTATCGATTTCGGTTGGACTGAAGTGGACTATAGATGGAATGGTTCAGGATGGACTCGCCGCCAAGGCGGATCAGCACATATTGATTCAAACGGAGTTCGCGTCGCTCCAGCCAACATGATTGTTCAATTCGTGACCTATGGAACTAGTCCTGCTGCTGAAACTTCTCCTGAAGCCGAAACTATTGGAACCGGCACTGCTTGGATATTCACAGACGGGCATTTAATCATTGCAGAATGGGAACGAACAGACCCTGACCTTCCAGCTATTTATCACGTTGACGAAGAAGTAATACGTATGACTCCTGGTCGCACTTGGGTTGCGCTGGCAGAAACAGGAACTGCTGCTTGGGAATGAAACGATTTACATTGAACAGGATTAATTTTGATTACTGAGTTTCAAAATTTCTTCAGCTGGGGCAACACCATCCTTTGTAACTGTAAGAATTTCGACTCCTTCTTCAGTGACTAAAAGAGTGTGCTCAAACTGTGCGGTTCGACTTCCATCTCTCGTGACCGCTGTCCAGTCGTCATCCCACATTTCACAAGTAGGGTTTCCTAAAGTCAGCATTGGCTCAATCGTGAAAGTCATCCCAGGAACTATGACAGTGTTGTCATAAGGGTCGTAGTAATGCTTTATTTGAAGGCCTGAATGAAATTCAGTGCCTATTCCATGACCAATGAACTCTCTAACTACTCCTAGATTGTGTTGCCGAGCATGATTCTCTATCGCTTTCCCAATAACGTTTATTGGCTCTCCGGGTTTGACTGAATCCATACCGGCATAAAGCGCGGCTCGGGTTTCGAACACCAAACGTTTTGACTCTTCATCTACTTCCCCGACGAAAAACATAACTGATGTGTCACCATGGACTCCCCCCTTATAAAGAGTCACATCTATGTTTACAATGTCGCCATTAGCTAGCGGCCTGCTATCAGGAATCCCATGGCAAATTACTTCATTCACAGAAGTACAAACAGATTTAGGATAACCACGATAATTTAATGGACTTGGGTAAGCATCTCTCGCAAGGATCGCTTCGTGAGCTATCTGATCAATTTTGTCAGTTGTAACTCCTGGCTGAACATGAGGTCCAACTTCAAGGAGGACTTCTGCCGCAGCGTTGCCAGCCAATCTCATTTTCTGCGCCTCTTCTTCAGTGCGAACGTTTGAAGACATTGGCGGCCCAGGGTTACCAGTCATCGCATAAGGGGGCCTATTTATAGAAATAGGCACTGTACGCATTGGACTCAACATTCCTGGCCTTACAGGCGGCAGCGAAGCTTGAACTGTTGAAAGTTTTTTACGTTTACGTTTTGCCACGTTAAAAAGACTATCTGGACTTAACTTGAAGAATTCAAGCACTACGATAACTTATGAAGTTCAAGATTTCGAAAGGACAATCATCATGGCTGCCGGGGGCGACAAAAAAGCGATACTTGCTGCATTTATAGCGAATGCTGGTATTTCAGTTGCAAAATTCGTCGGATTTATTTTCACTCACTCTTCTGCGTTGTTAGCCGAAAGTGTTCACTCGGTTGCAGATTCTACCAATCAGCTGCTTCTCCTCTTGGGTGTTCAACGCTCAAATCGTCCTGCTAGTGAAAAACATCCATTCGGTTACGGACGCGAACGATATTTTTGGTCATTTGTTGTATCAGTTGTCCTTTTTACCGCTGGAGCAGTCTTTGCCCTCTACGAAGGAATAGAGAAACTTCTACATCCGGAACCGATAAGTCACTACCAGTGGGCTATCGGGATACTAGTTTTTGGTTTGATTTTAGAGGGCTTTTCTTTAAGGACTGCCATTGTGGAAGCAAACAAGCAAAGAAAAGAGCAAACATGGAAAGAATACATAACAAAATCTAAAAAGCCTGAATTGCCTGTAGTGGTCCTTGAAGATACTGGAGCCATGCTTGGTTTGGCTTTTGCGTTGATTGCTGTAGTCCTAAGCGAGGTAACCGGTAACCCAATTTGGGATGGCGTAGGAACGGTAAGTATTGGTGTCTTACTTGCCATAATTGCGATTGTCTTAGCTAAAGAAATGTACAGTCTTCTTATCGGCGAGGGCGTTACTGAAAAAAACCGCTCGCTTATCCATGAGGCGATAACCGACTCTGTTTCTGTTTCAAGGATTGAAAACTTACGAACACAGCATCTCGGGCCCGAACATATTTTGGTCGGAGCACAAGTCGTTTTTGATCCTTCTCTTTCTGCCGAAGGAGTTTGTTCCGCTATTGAAGAAATTGAGGTTCGAGTTAAAGCCGCAGTGCCAGATGCGCATTCAATTTTTGTTGAACCAAAAAACTCGTAACTAATAAAAGTAATCAATGATTTGAGAATTATCGGGCTCAGTAGAGAACCTCTTCCTCTGATGTGAAAGAATCAAATACATGATCCTACGTAAAATTATTCTTATCTTTTCTATTCTCGCCTTAACCGCTACAAGTTGTTCTTCAGATGGAAATTCCGAAGACAGCACTTATAACCGGGCTGCTGACGAGACGCCAACCACCACGGAAACTCCAGCAGAAACAGCGGCCCCCGCCGAAGACGAAAGTTCCGAAGAAGGCCGAGATGAACTGATCGCTTTGCTAACCATTGGGTTTGATTTAGAGACTGAAGAATTTGCTACATGCATGGTTGACGAAATGCATGCAGTATCTGGATATAGCTACGCATTACTTCTAGAAAGTACATTGTCAGAGGAAGAAGAATCCGACTTAGACGAAATCGCCACAGAGGTGGCGATCTCATGTATGAGCAATTTGTCTCTAGAAGAAATTGAGCAATTAAGCGCCACAAACTTCGGCGAAGACGACGGCAACTTGTTTGAAGATGAATCCACGGTCCCCACATTGGAGATCTCCTCAGATCCAGATGCTCTTGGTGCCATTCTTTCAGTAGAGGAAATTGATTTTACTGATGAAACTATTGTTGGTTGGCTCGTTACTTACCGATCACGTTCTGTAAGCGGTGAACCTATTCAAGTAACTGGCACTATTGTCGCTCCGAACTCTGTAGCTACTGAACCAAGGCCTGTGTTTTCTGTAGCGCATGGTACGACCGGTATGGCTGATATGTGCGCACCTTCGCTTGCCTATACCGGAGAAGATGTTGAGTTGAATGCTTTAGTGCAACCACTGCTCGATGATGGTTGGGTTGTAGCCGCAACCGATTTTGAAGGCATGGGAGGACCCGGACTTCACCCCTACGTTGTTGGTGCTAGTGAGGCGCAGGGAGTATTTGACATTGTGAGAGCAGCTCAAACTGCCCCCACTTTAGGGGCTGATGGTCCTCTGATCGTTTGGGGTCACTCTCAGGGAGGTCATGCGGCTATGCATGCTTCTCAACTTTGGCAAGACATAGCTCCTGAACTGAATCTGGTCGGCGTGGGAGCAGGTGCACCGCCAAGTCAGTTCCCTCTCCTTAAAGACTTTCTAATGGATGGCGCCTTTCAGGGTTATTTGGTTATGGTTGCCGCCGCTTTTGCTGAAGTTTATGACGAGCTTTCTTTGGAGACGATTGTTGAGCCTGAGTACTTGCCTCTAGTTGAGGAATTAGAACTTGGCTGCACCGGACATATTTTCGATATCTTCAACCCAATACCTTTTGCAGACTTGACTTCGGTTGACGATATTTTCGCTGATCCAGAGTGGAATGCACGTCTAATACAGAACGACACGAACCAGGTGCCGAATCAGACTCCGGTCGTTATTCTCCACGGTGACCAAGATGAACAAATTCCTGCAATTAGCAGTCAGATTCTTTTAGATCAGATTTGCGCTCTTGAAGGGCATGAACATATTGAGCGTATTCTCTATGAGGGACACACTCATGGCAGTGCTCCGGGGGCTTACTGGGCAGATCTATTGGCTTGGATGGATGCTCGAGTGTCTGAGCAACCAGTGAGCCAAGAAAATGCTTGTTCAACAGTCACCGTTCCTAATTCTGATGATCAAACAGATTAGATACTAAATCTTTTTGATTGGATCTGAAGAGAAGAGGAATCTTATAAGTGCGATTGAAATCGTCACTCCTATGAGTTGCATTAAAGCAAACATGGGAATATGAGTTGGAGATATTCCAGTGAACGTGTCAGAGAATGAACGGGCGATTGTCACTGCTGGGTTCGCGAAACTTGTTGACGAAGTGAAATAGTAAGCCCCTCCAATATATGCCGCTACTACATAAGGGATTTTTGAATTACGGGAAGTGCGAAGAAGGCTAAAGATTACTAGCAGTAATCCGATTGTTGCTATGACTTCTCCAAGCCATAAATGACTCCCGCTGCGGCTTGTAGTGGACCAACTTATTGCGGATAAATCAAACATAAGATTTGCCAATACGGTCCCGGAGATTGCTCCTGTGATTTGTGCAAGAAGTATCGGCAGAATTTCTTTGCGAGATCGATGTCCAAGCGCCCAAGCGGTGAGTGTTACTGCAGGATTAAAGTCTGTAGAGATTTTACTGAAGATAGAAATTATTGCGATTAAAACAGCTGCTGTTGCAGCCGCATTTTGGAGGAGAATCAGTCCTTCTTGCCCTTCGGAAAGTCTTTCCGCCATTATCCCGGACCCAACGACGCCAATGAGCAGGAACATTGTTCCTAAACTTTCAGCGAGGAGGACTTTCTTCAAATCAAGCATCTTAAGGTTGGTCACTCTTCAGTGTTCATCAACCCATACACAATGGAATCAACTAATGCTTGCCATGAGGCTTCAATTATGTTTTCTGAAACTCCGATAGTTGTCCAGGTCTGATCACCATTTGTTGTATCTAACAAGACTCGAGTAATAGCGCCAGTTCCCTTACTAGTTTCAAGTACTCGAACTTTGAAATCTGTTAGTCGGAGTTTTCCTAAGGCTGGGTATCGAGTTTCTAGGGCTTCTCTTAAAGCAGCGTCTAGCGCATTGACCGGACCATTTCCTTTACCTGATGCTTCAACTGTTTCACCGTCTACATCAATTGATACATTCGCTTCAGTGTCTACTTCTACTGCGACATCATTCCAGGCACGACTACCGCTGCCTGATAGGTGCCCAACATTGACAGAAAATGATTGGAGTTGA
>Ga0208130_1000451_pt1 | contig 21637 bp, 17 predicted proteins | sample ETNtaG_31_FD_185771 | JGI IMG/M metagenome (GOLD analysis project Ga0208130, IMG submission 185771) | Marine microbial and viral communities from oxygen minimum zone, Eastern Pacific Ocean - ETNP201310SV78 (SPAdes) (version 2) | ecosystem: Environmental > Aquatic > Marine > Oceanic ...
GGCATGAAGCATCACGCGCTTGTGTGGATTGGTCAGGGCGCCGTGTTGCTCATCCCCGACCACTGGCGTACCGAGGTGTTGCATTGCCATACGTATCTGGTGGCGACGGCCTGTTTCAATGGAGACTTCGACGAGGCTCGTTTCATCCCGGGCATCGATGAGGTGGTAGTGGGAAATCGCTTCTTTCCCTTGCGGATGATTCTTGTTCACCGCCTTGATGTTCAGGTGTTTATCCTCCAACAACCAACTCCGCACCGTTCCTGATGTTGGGTGGGGGGACCCTTCAACCAGTGCCTGGTAGGTACGGTGAACAGTGCGGTCATGAAATTGCGCTTGGAGGTCGTTCTTCGCCTGCTTGGTTTTGGCCATGATCATGATGCCTGAGGTCGCTTTGTCGAGACGATGAACGATGTAACACCATGCCTTTTCGTCTGTCCAACGGAGGTAATCCACACAACGGCTGTGAAGCGTGTCTTGTTCCAAACGATCGGTAGCCACCGAGAGAAGATGGTGCGGTTTATTCACCACAAGAAGGGTCGAATCTTCGAACAAAACATCGAGTTCAATGTTTGGTTTTGACTGAGGAGGGGGGGTGCGCTCTTCCGCACGTTGGCGTTGCAATACCTCAATTTCATCCCCGATTTCCAAAGGGTGCTTGGCCCGATGAACAACGGCATCGTTGACCAGTACGCGTCCTTGAGTCAGCATCTTTCGCAGTTTGCTGGTGCTTGAAGTGGGATAGAGGAGGCGGAGCGTGGAAAGCAAATCCCCTCCGTTGAGTTCTTTGTGTTTCATTTGGTCACCTACAACACAAGAACGTCAATCCAGCTTCCCACTTCACCCGATTGGCCCGGTTGCAGAAGCGTGAGGCCGTCAGCACTCGCAAGACTCTCAAGGTTGCCTGAACCTTGATGGCGGGGTTGATACGCCATCATGCCTTCATCGGTCGATACAAGCGTAACGCGACGGAGTGTGACGCAATCGTTCGTTGATTTCACCGGGTCGCAGAGTTTCGCTCGAATGCTCCATTCCTTTGGTGCGTCCGTGCCAAGCGAGTGTCGAAGGTAGGGCGCCACCAGCATACGAAATACGACATGGCTGGAAACGGGGTTTCCTGGAAGGCCAAACAGCGGCGTGGCGTCCCAGAGACCAAACAGTGGAGGGGAGCCGGGCCGAATCTTCATTCTCCAAAAGTGGATGTCGCCTTCTTCCTCCATCAGCCGACGAACATAGTCGAACTCACCCATCGATACCCCGCCCGATGTGAGGATGATGTCGCAGGTTTTGACCGCTTCATCCAGCGTTTGACGCAAGGCTTCCATGGAATCGGCCACGGAAGGAAACCGAACGGGTGTATGGCCTGCCCATTCGACCAACCCGGCCAATCCGAAGGAATTCGACTCGTAGATTTCGCCGTGCTCGAGGGGTTGTCCTGGCGACTTCAGTTCATCGCCCGTTGAGACAATGCCCACGTTGAGTCGAGCATAAACCGGGACGGTGGCATAACCCATGGTGGCGCACAAACCAACACGAGAAGGGGTGAGGTGTTGGCCTTTGGAAAGCGCAACCTCGCCCTGCCTCAAATTCTCACCCTTCTTTCGAACAAAATGGGGTTTTGGTGCTTCGAGGAGACGAACATGGAGTTCGTCAACCTCACACCGTTCGATGGGGAGGATGGCGTCTGCGCCCGGCGGCATCGGTGCACCGGTCATGATGCGGACCGCCTCGCCCTCGCCGACGGTGTGATCTTCGTTCGCTCCCGTAGCGGCTTGCAGGCCAACGATGGTCAACGTGAGTGGATAGGTGGCAGCGGTATCAAATCTACAGGCAAAACCGTCCATGGCGGAGTTATCAAACGGTGGATCGTGCACTTTGCTCGACAAATCTTCAGCCAACACCCGCCCCGTACACCGGTCCAAAGGGAGATGTTCAATCGTTGGTTGTATGGGTGTGGCGTTGCAAATCGCTCGCGCTTCTTCAACCGAAATGAAGTACGGGCGGCCATCCATGCTAGCGCCATGAAGGGGTTGTGTTTGAGCATGTGGGTCAACGGTAGAATCATGGAGGGGGGTTCAATGCAAGGTCATGGTTGACGGAGTGGCGCTTGGTCAGGCCATTCAAACCACCTTTGTCACAAGTGGAACGGCCACGGTTGTTGCGACTCTTATCGGTGTGCCTCTTGGGGCGTGGTGCGCCAGACAAAAAAGCGTTCATTTTCAGCGATTGAAGACGCTGATCACGGCCCTTTACGGCTTGCCGCCGGTCGTGGTTGGTGTCTTTGTGTACTCACTTTTTTCAAAGTCCGGGGCCTTGGGTTCTTTGGATTTACTTTTCACGGTTGAAGCCATGATTTTCGCTCAGACATGTCTCATTCTGCCGCTGGTTTGGGGAGGGGCATGGACGGCTTTTGAAGGGGTTGGGCAGGATTACAGCGATACACTCTCCACCCTCGGAATCAACCAACGCCAACGCCTGGGTCTGGAAATCCAACTGGCGAGTAACGGCGTGTATCATGCCATCGTCATCGCGTTTGGTCGAGCGATTGCAGAAGTGGGCGCCGTCATCATGGTAGGGGGAAATATCGCAGGAAAGACGCGGGTGATGACCACCAGCATCGTGCTTGAAACATCCAAGGGAAACATGGAGCAAGCCGCTATACTCGGTGTTCTGTTGCTCATGCTTTCGTTGAGTTTGGTCGCCCTTGCAGCCATGGTACGCCAACAAAGAACAACCACGAAGACGCATGTGGTCGGTGAAGACCTCCCTCGACCCACTCCCTTTGAAGAACGAAGAAGTGAGAACATCAAGGTGGTCAAGGGAGACAGGGTTGTGGTCGATGATGTAATCATCGAATTGGAGCCAGGAACCATAACGGCGGTGGTGGGTGAATCCGGCGCTGGAAAAACCACCTTGCTGAAGGCGCTTGCAGGTTTGGAAGGGGGTGAAGTAACGTGCGGGCCTCACGCCTGCGTCTACGTTCAACAACAACCCGTTATTTTCACAAGTTCAGTGGCTTCCGAATTGATGCTTCCACATCGGCTTTTCCCAGAATTGAAACCATCGGGTAAGGCCTACAGTGGCCTTTTCCAACTGAGTGAATTGGAAGGGCAAGGGGTTGCAGAACTCTCAGGTGGTGAGCGACAACGTTTGGTGTTGGCTCGGCAATTTTCCCTGGCTCCCTCTTTGTTATTGGTGGACGAGTGTACCTCCAATCTCGGTTGGCTTCACGTGCAGACCATTGAACAGGAGTTGTTGCGATTGAAGGAGGGAGGAACGTGCATCGTGATGGTCACCCACAACATTCCCCAGGCCCACCGTTTGGCGGACCGTGTGGTGGTGTTGCGAGAAGGAACAGCGTTGGCAGCAGACGATCCCTTTGCAACCTCTCTCCTCAAAGGTGAGTGGTTCGATCAATCGTAAACAAAAAACGCAGCTTCATCGTTGATGGTGTAGTTGGCGATGGTGCTGCGACCTTCATTGAGCAAGTAGGCCTGAAAATCATGAGCGATTGAAGCGTTGGTTTGTGAAACGATGAGGTAGCTGTAAGGATTGGAGACGATCACGTCGTCGAACTCGTAGCGGTCAAGGTCAATTTGTTGTTGAAATTGGAGAGCTGTTCCACGGTCGGAGAGGGTGATGCATGATTTTTCATCGGCCATGTTGATGGCGGCCCCCATGCCTTGGCCAATGGAGTAATACCAATCCCCGGTTGGATGAAGTCCATTCGAATCCTCAACAGTTTCGATGTTTCTTGTCTCGTTAAGATGTCGCCAAATGGCCTGTTCTTTTGCATGCGTGCCTGAATCATCACCTCGGGAAATAAAACAGTGTTCTTCGGATACAATCGTTTCAAAGGCATCGTAAATGGAACCGTTCACATCGATAGGAGAGAGCAGGACAAAGGCGTTGTAGGCAAAGGGAAGACGTTCTTCGGCAAATCCCTCCTCAATGAACCTCGCTTCCTGCTCGGGTGCGTGGACGATGAGTGCATCAACATCGCCTGTTCGGCCCAATTGGAGCGCCGCTCCCGTCCCAACGGCAACGTATTCAATATCGGTTTGGTGAAGGTCTTCAAATTCTTCAATGAGCACATCAAGCAAACCAGAATCACGCATTGATGTGGTGGTTCCAAGGCGAAAGGAAGCGGTTGATTCCTCTCCTGGGGAAAGGCAACCGGAAAGGGGAATGAACAGCAAACTTACGAGAAAAACCCTGAGGTGCATCTCAATCGAACTTCATGACGTGCCCGCACTCAGGATACGTGCACGAAACGGTGTATCGGGACCGTTTTGGCTTTGGAATCTTCAACATTGAACCGCACATTTCGCACTGAACCTTGATGGTTTCTGGACCCGTTGGTTTGGGGGCATCGGTCAAGGTACGACCGACATCGGTGGACCATCCGAGGGAGTCAGAATACTTGTCTTCAGTGGTGTTCAATTTGGATTGGCGGAGTGAAAGTCGCATCTTGCGCTTGCGCTTGCCTTTTTTCTTAGCGGGTCTCTTCGCAGCCATGGGACTCATGACTTCGCTGGGCGTGGATGTATTCAATGACTTCGCTTGGTTGATATCGGTCAAACGGTTGTAATTCCAATTTACAGATGCCGTTTTTGATGCGTTTAACATCGTAACATCGTACTATCTCGCCGTTGTTGAGAAGGAAGAAATTGCAAAGGCGAAAGACGCAGAGTGAATTAGAAGATCTCTCTAATTAGCCGGGCCATCAGTCCGTACCCATTGATGGCTCATCCGAGTTGAGGGAGCCTAGTTCTCGATAACGTAGGATTCACCGTTCTTTGGCTCGTGCACGATGTGCCCTTGGGCTGTGAGGGCTTCAACGAGAGGGGGGCGAGCATGGGTTGGATCGGTGTGGTAAACAACCACGTGCTTAGCTTCGCATGCCTTGGCGAAATCAAGAATTTCCTGGTGTCCGGCGTGGGTGGAAAACGAGAATTGTTGGATTGGTAGGTCGATGTGGATGCGCTGACCGTAGATGTTGATGGCCCCCTCTTCGAGAAGGCCACGTCCGCCTGTGTCTCTGGCTTGATAGCCGGTAAAGAAGATCGAATTTTTGGTATCATGACGGAGTCGGTTGAGGTACCAAAGAGCCGGTCCACCTTCCAACATACCTGAGGTGGTGACGATGACATCTGCACCCAAGGCCTTCTTTCGATCGGATTTGCTCGATACTTGCTTTGCCCATCGCCATGCACGCTCCAACGCCTTTCCATCCCGTAGTAGGGAGGGATGTTCCAAGTGGGTTTTCGCCACTCGCTTTCCCATGCCGTCAACGTGGACGTTGAGATGAGGGAGATGGCGATGAAGAAGCATGACAACATCTTGGGTTCGACCGTTTGCAAAAGCTGGAATGAGAACGGTACCGCCCTGCCGCACCACGTCCGCCACCGCCTGAATGAAGCGATCAATCTCCTCGTCTTTTGGAGGGTGGTCTCGACCGCCGTACGTCCCTTCAACAAAGAGAATATCCGCTTGAACGGGTTGTGCACCAGCGACAAGAGGTGAGTCTCGCGTATCAAAATCGCCTGTCATCAAAACACTGGTTGAGGGCGTTTCGATGTGAAGCATAGCAGCACCAGGGATGTGTCCAGCTGGATGCAAGGTGAGATTCCAATCGTGATGTTTCCAAGGAACCCCAAAATCGTGGACGTACCACGAATCAATGGCTGTGTCGATGTCTCGTTTATCCCAAGCAAGTGGATAACGTTCAATTGAACTGACCTTGTAGCAATCTCGCCACATCATATCAGAAAGTTGGGCGGTGATGATGGTGCCATGGAGGCGCGTTCGATGATGAGCGCATAACCACGGCGCCATGCCGAGATGGTCAATATGGGAATGTGTGATGACGGCATCGTGAACCAACGGCGCTTCACTGGGATAGCGAGGTGGTGAGGTTGGAGCGATTCCATAATCCAGGAGTAAGCGTGTTCCTTTAGGATCCTCAAGAACAATGCCAACGTTTCCAACTTCGTCTCCACCGCCAAGATAATGAAAACGCAACCCGTTGACCGGTGGTTGGTCTGGATACGTCGAAGTTCGACCTGCAGCATACAACACCATGCATTGACCAGAGGCTTCTCTTGCATGAAGATGTGGGTCACCCCCTTGTTTCCGTTGGAACTTCTTTTTGGATTTGGGGAGTCTGAAAATCATGAGTTCAATTCCAATATGTTCAAGTGCTTGTCGCGAGCATATTCAACGGGTTTTTCTCGATTCAGTTTTCTCTCTCGTTTTCTCGATCAACCATCAACTCAACATTCTCTTTTCCAGTGGAAATGGGGGGGTCCACCAACGGGTCTTTCTTTTCCTTCAAATTTTTACGAACATGTTTCCATACGAAGACGAAGAAACCTTCTACGGTGAATTCTTCCACAGGTCATGGCCCGAATTCCTTCTCATGAATTCGTGGTCGATGAAGATCGATGTTTCGGTTGTGGTGCATGCATCGCTTTGTGTCCAGTGCAAGTTCTTACTCTTGAAAATCGTATGATTTACGTTGACGAACCAAATTGTACACATTGTCGTCTTTGCATACCTTCGTGCCCGGTTTTTGCTCTTGATTTCCAAAAGGTGGAGTCCAAATGAACGTGGTTCTCATTGGTGGAACGGTCGAGGCTCTTCTTTTAGCTCATCATCTTCAGGAACATCACCGTGTTTTTTTAGTCGAAATAGAAGCCGAACTCGGCCTTCCTGTTCTCCATCCTGGACGTGTGATTCAACAAGATCTTCTTGATGCTTACATGACAAAGGAGCAACAATCCTTCCTCCTTCTTTCTCCAAATCCTCAAGGCTGGGGATGCCGATGGGACTGGGTTCTCAAACATCTCGCCGCCAACATCGCCCGAAAAGGCGTCATGTGCTTCACTCGGACCCGGGTTCTTTCGTGCACCAAACAAGGAGAACAATATTCGCTTGAAATATCATCATCAGAACGAACGCTCCCCACACATCTCATTGCGGATCGTGTGGTGCTCATGAATCAACCAAATGCATCTGGACCGGGCAAGCGACGTCACTGTTTTGAACCGCATCAACCGGTTCTTTTTCCCTGGACCGATACCACTGAATGGACTGGAGGAACGGTTCTGGATGATGATGCAGAACACGCTCCCCAAACAGATCTTCGATTGCAACGAGGTGATGGTTTGACCGAATTGTGGTGGAAAGGGAAACTGAGGTGGGACCCACCGCGAGGTTTTTTTGAATCATCTACCGTCGTTCTTCCTTCAAATGTCGATGAACTTTCCTTTGATGGCGTTGTATCGCGGGTCCTCGCCTTCTTACCAAACATCGTGTAAAGTTAGATATTTAGTGTATTTAGAAACACCACTTTCTTAGGCTAAACGGTTTGGCCAATTTGAGAACGCCGTTGGTGCGAGTGATGAACATGGGGGCACACGCACCGGCAGATGGAGGCAAAACAATGCAAAACTCATCAACTCAACTCTCCCCCCGTGAATGGAAAAAACTCGTTGCTGAATACCAAACTCCACACATTGGACGTGCTGTTTGGCAACTTACGAACACCCTTGTTCCCATTCTTGCTCTGTGGATCGCCCTCTATTTTCTGAAAGAAACTTCACTTTGGTTGTGCATTCCCCTCGCCATGCTCGGGGGCCTCTTCCTCGTTCGTGCCTTCATCATCTTCCATGACTGCGGTCACGGCTCCTTCTTCAAATCAAAAAAGGCCAACAGCGCCGTTGGTTTTGTGACCGGTCTTCTCACTTTTACACCGTATCGACAGTGGAGTTGGGAACATGCCAGGCATCACGCCACCAACGGTGATTTGGACCGAAGAGGCATTGGCGACATTTGGACCCTGACGGTCGAAGAGTACGTCTCATCATCAAAATGGATGAAATTCAGTTATCGATTCATTCGCAATCCCATCATTTTGTTCTTGTTCGCTCCGCTTGTTTTGTTTGTCATCTTGCAACGTCTCCCCAATTCAAAAGCGAAAGCAAGAGAGAAGCGTTCTGTTTACATCATGAATGCCACGTTGGTCCTCTGGTGTGTTGGCATGAGCATGATCTATGGATTCGTTGATTGGCTCGTTATTCAATTATCGATGATGGCCGTTGCGTCTGGCTTTGGTCTCTGGTTGTTTTACGTACAACATCAATTCGAAGATACGTATTGGGCCACCGGCAAGGAATGGGATTACACCGCTGCCGCCATGGAAGGAAGCAGCTTCTACAACCTCCCCAAAATCCTTCAATGGTTCTCAGGCAACATTGGGTTCCATCACATCCATCACCTCAACCCCCAGATTCCCAATTACAACTTGGAGCGCTGCCACTACTCACATCCCTTTTTCCAACAAGCTCCTGAATTGAAACTCTTCAACAGCCTGAAAACCATTCAACTTCGGTTGTGGGATGAAGTGAATGGGAAGATGATCACCTTCCGTGAACTGAAGCGACAACTTGCTTTGAGCCAGGCCAAACCAGCCGTTTAAACACGTCTTTGTTTGATGTGCGTGCGCTTTCGCGCAGTTAATCTCTTGAACGACCCGCATCAGCCAGTGGTATGACACAGAAGCTCTACCTCGAAAGCATCGATGCTGGATATTGTCGAGAATTTAACGCCGTGGTCACGGCCGTTGAGGACGATAAAGTGATTCTTGACCGGACACTCTTCTATCCGTTGGGCGGCGGTCAGCATTGGGACACAGGCCTTCTCGAAGGTCCCAACGGTACATTGCAGGTTTCAGAAGTTCGGGGCCGAGGCGATGTATCCCATACCGTTGGACTAAATCACCAACTCAGTGCAGGCGATGAGGTTCGAGGCACGATAGATTGGGACACTCGCTATGCTCACATGCGCATGCATACAGCTCAACATCTCGTCAGCGGTCTGGCCTACGAGATGTTCGGAGGGGTACGAACCGTGGGGAATCAAATCCATGCGGACCGCTCACGAATCGATTTCAACCCAATTTCATTTGATGAAGCCATGTTGACGGACCTCATTGCTGCAGCCAATCAGCGGATTGATGCGGCCTTGGAAGTGACAGACGCCGTGATGACGCGAGATGAAATCAACGCCATCATGCCCGCCGACCGCACTAACATGGACCTTCTTCCAGCGAGTGTGAAGGAACTTCGTATCGTTCAAATCGGAGACCGTGTTGACATGTGCCCTTGTGCTGGAACACACGTGAGCAACATTGGCGAACTCGGCCATATCCAATTCCTTGGAAAGAAATCCAAAGGCAAAGGAACACAACGCGTCAGCTACACACTTGAACAGAGCCAACAACCTCGAAACCACTCAAACGTGGTTCTGTGATGATGTCAAGAAAAAGTTTTGAATCAAAACTCCAAATCGTCGTCCACCAGTTCTTTGACTTCTTTCATGGCGGATTTCAGTTCCTCACGTCTTGATTGCCGTTGTTTGAACTCCAATTCCTCAAAAATCTCTGTTGCTGTCTCGTCCAGATTTGATTTGGCTTGGGCTGCAGCAGAAGCATGAATTCGGTCGGTCAGTGTTGTATCTTCACCACTCCGTTCACTTCGATCCACTTTTTGGATGGGTTTGCTGGGTACGGTTCTCGCCCCGTAATGTTCGTTTTCTTCACCTTCCAATTCCCATGTCTTCTTCGCCATCTCTTGGGCTTGTTCTGCAGGCAAGGGTTGGTCCTTCCAGGGATTTTGGTTGGCGATGTCTTGCAGCGCATTTTGTTGGCGTTTCGCTCGTTGTTGTTCAAACAAGGCTTCGATATCATCGGCACTTGGTTGAACACGTTCTCCAACCAACGCGCCGGCCAAGCGTTGCTGTTCGATGAGCGCTCGACCGTGGACTTCGTCGTGGTCGTAGCGATGCGGTTCTGCCGCCATGGCCATGATCTCTTTCGCAAGTTGATACAGCGGGTCATCAGGGGGGGCTGAAGCCAACACCTCCCTGACATTTCTGTGATGTTGGATGCAAGGGGAGCATCGAGCCACACCTGATTCATCCGGTGCATCACATCGCAAGCAACAGGCTTGGAACCCCAATTCCTGCATGGCTTTTCGCGGCATGGACATGGTGAGACCCGTTGTTGCATGGCCGCCGAGGTCAAGAATCCTTGGACACGAGGATTCAAAGTGAACCAAGCGGTGGCTTCCTCATGGGCAATCGAGACCGTCGTGCCGATATTTTGGACGACGACCCCTTTCGTAACCAACGCTCAAAACCTCAAATCCATCGAATTCATCAACGCGTGGACAACGAAGGCACCCTTCATTACGAAACCTCCTCGCCTTTTGGCGATGCCATGCTCCAATTTCTAGGCCGAGGAAATTGGGAAAAGCCAAAACACCACACCGGCCGATTATGGCATTTCAGTGAAGTGGAGAAGCAACACCTCCGCCTCGCCATGGGTGCCTTTACACTCGCTCTTGGCCTCATGGCTGCAAACGGTATCATGGGCATCTCTTATTTTGGACTCTCAACGTGGGTGGTGAAACTTCTTCTCGCCATGCCTGTTATGTTCATCGCCATTGGCCCAGCCTTCCTCTTTCACGAGATTGGACACAAATTGGTCGCCAAGAAGAACGGATGCTGGGCTGAATTCCGTGCTGACCCAAAAGGTCTGCAGTTTGGTGTTGGCCTCGCCTTCTTCCTCGGCTTTTTGTTCATGGCCCCAGGGGCGGTCATGGTTGCAGGACTTGTCACCCGGCGGCAAAACGGACACATCGCCGTTGCAGGTCCGTTAACGAACCTTGGCCTTTTTCTCATCGGTATTCCTCTTTGGGGGTTGCTTCTTGGCTTGACGGGCGCTCATGAACACCTTGCCGCCAACAGCAGGGAAGTTTTCGAACGAATCTATCTCCTCGACGGCGTTTTGAATTGGAAGGCCATGCTTGCCGATGCGGGCTATTTCTGGCTTGGTGCGAACTTATTCCTTGGCTTGTTTAACATGCTCCCCTTCGGCCCACTGGACGGGCTTAAGGTCAAGGATTGGAACGAGCAAGCCTTTTTCGCAGTCTTGTTGATCTTCGCCATACCTGTGTTTACCATGTTCACCGGTGTTTGGTCGCCATTTGGTCTGTTGGCATCGGTGGCCGAACCCATCTCTTCTCTCATTCGTTAAACTCGAGACGGAGGTTGCGGAAACTCCTATCAACCACATCAAAAAAAGAAGGAAACATGACCAATGAATCATCCGGTAATTCATGGGGTGCCGTAGCGGCAAAAACGGGAGAATCCGAAGTCTCCACGATTTCGAACGACGCTGTTAAGGAAGGACGCCCTCAGCAGATGATGTCGTTCAAAGACGCTCTTTTCACCTGCTTTATTTTGAAATTCAAAACCAAGCATGGACGGGCCTCTCAGTCAGAATTTGGCTGGCTCTTGGCCTGCCATCTTCTCGTTTGGTCCATCACCATGGGGTTGGGCTTTACGGTCTCCCCAGACTTCCTCCTCCTCCTCACTCCATATCTTCTCCTTTCTCTCATCCCAACGTTTCACGCCACGGTACGAAGGCTCCACGATTGCGGTGCCCAGGACTGGGTCGTCTACCCCATCTTACTGTTAACTTTCCCCATCCTTCTTCTTGTTTTGGCGAAGGGTGAGCCGGGCATGAATGCTTACGGCCCCCCACCAACAAATGTTCTTGATGATTGAGACCTTTGAAACCTCAAGATCACAGATATGCATTCCGAACCGGGTTTTCATCCAAGTGGAAGAAGGAATAGGTGGCCCACCACGTGATGGTGTCAAGCGCATCGACGAGGTTGCTTGTTCCCGAACGCTCTTCACCGTAGTCCTTTCCAGTGGTGTCCATCCAATCGATCATTTCGTCCACCGTATCACATGTTTGGTGGTAGCACCAATACCCGTCCACAAGGCCACCAAAGCCCATGGTCACGGTGCCGAGGTTGTCTTGGAACGTGGCGTGGTCTGAGCGTGCCGTGGTGTCCTCGTACACGATGATTTCAGGGCGGTCTTTCGCCATCCAATCGTCGACTTTCCACGTGTCTGCAGGGTGGTCTGTTCCGATGAGCATCGACATCTGTTCTTCGACACCGATAGCGTCCGATCCGATCCACATGGCCAGGCCAACCATTCCAGGCTGATTCATGATGTCGTGATCCAAACTTGGACCGATGTAAACGCGCATGGGCCAAACTTCCTCATCCTTTGGATAACCGTCGGGGTCAACAGCAGGCTGAGGATCACATCCTCCTTCTCCGCCACCGTGGTTGCCTCCACAAGGCGCACCGCCGCCACCTGGCCAGTTGACACCGGCCATGTCCAGATTCACATAGTTGGTAACTTCCACTCCAGGATTGTCTTCTTTTACCCAGTAATCGGTCCAGAAATCACTCCCTCGCTTGCCTCCTTCTTCACCCGACCACAAGCAGAACACCATCGTGTTTCGAGTGTTAAAATTGGCCATCGCTTCGGCCACGGTGAGGACCATGGCCGTTCCAGCGGTGTTGTCGTATGCGCCGACACGGGTGCCGTAGGTGCGACCGAAAATATGGGGGTCCAGCATGCCACCGTTCACCGGTGGCGCGATGTCAAAGTGAGCACCAAAGACCATCCATTTGTCTGGGTTGACTTCACCGAAGCGATACCCACAGATGTTGTACGCTTCGGGATTTTGCGCCCCTGTCATCAACGAATCGTACGTGAACCGTTGCGTGATGACCTCCAATCCAAAACTTTCCAAGTTTCCAATGAGATACTGCGCAGCATCTTCGTAGGCTGCATTTCCTTGTCCGGCCCATCGGTCCAGGTAGCCCACGGCACCGTCCGCTGCATCCGTGAGGTCGGGCGTCTCATCGGACATGTGGCTGATGTAATTGAACACGTTCAAGCCATCAACGAGCCCGGTTGAGTGGCGCCCCCCGTCAGCTTCACTGTAAGCAGCCGCCATTGGGCGTTCAATGGGTATGCGAACCGCCAAGACCGGGCCTCCGTTGCTGTTGGATGGAAGAACGGTGTCCAATGTTCCATTTGTTGCAGGAATCCGCTGGATGCCTGGATTATCCGTACGGTCGTTACCGTCCCGTTGGACCCACGTTCGCCACGATTCCTCGGTCGTTCGAAGAGGCCAATTTTCCCGCCCGTATTCCCCGAGCATCATCACGGCCGTATCGGTTCGTGGTGGAGCAAGGAGCGTCAACATAACCGATTCACCGGCTTTCATGTCGATGACGGTTGAATTTTGCACAAATCCATTGTCGGAGTTGAGCATGAGATAAGGGACGAAAACAGCCATGTCAACTTCTGCAGCGATGGTAACGCCTTGAAAGACCCCACCGGTGAGCACGGGCGGCGTGATCACCACGTCTTCCGTGGACCCCAAACCTCCAGCATCTTGTTCGCCAAAACAACCCGAAAGGGGCGTGAGGAGCATCAGAAGCACGAGAAAAAAGGCCTGCCCAAATCGTTGCCCCATTGGTTTGCCGTACAGGTTCACCTTCTCAAGGTCTACCCTTGATTGAACCGATTCTTTGATGAGGGAACAGGACCAATGTCACTTTGAGAATATGGTAAAGAAACAACCGTTCCGAATGAGGCTCCGACAGCAACAAGCGCTGTTTTCAAACCACTTGATCGAGGTCATAGACGACATCAAATGCCCGCTGATTGAGGGTTGAATCATTCCTCTTCGAGGTATGTCTTTTCGGTCGACTTCTCCCTTTGTTCCTTGAGAATGGAGAGGGTCAAAGCGATCATCCCTACAAGGGATATGAGCGCAAGAACCACCACCGCAGGAGAATCACTTTCTTCAACCACGGCGGCGTTGTCATCGTTTGTATCATCCGCTGGACACCCAATTCCAAAACAATCGCCAGGGGAAGGCCCTTCCTCTTCATGGACATCTTTGTGCACGACGATGGAATGGTTCCACATCGTTTCCGTACCGTTGTGAGTACGAATCACCCAGAAGATGTAGGTGTTGACTGTCGCGTTCTGGTCAAAAGCATAGGTGGCTGAAACAATACAGGAATCATCCACGAGGGAACCGTTCTCATCCAGTTCACATTCATCGACCAGGGTTCCCGAGTCAAAATCATCGGTGGCGTTGAAGACACCGTCTCGATTGACATCAAGTCGGACACTCATCGTTGTGTTATTGGTGTCGTCATGCATTTGGAACCACACGGCGTTGCCTTGAACAAAAGATGGGTCGGTGATGTTGCCCGATACCACGCCGTTTTCAGTCAGAATGACCGTGAGGGTCTTTTGCTCGTGAGCCTGTGCTGCGGGCGAGACGAGAACCATCAAGAGAAGCCCGGCCATGGTAAGCGTGGACCATCGGTTTCCCATGTTTCAAGGGCAATCACCAAATCATAAAGACCAAACGGATGGTTGAGTTGAGGCGACCATGGGCGGTAAAGAGATTCTTCTTGGTATCTTTACCATCGTTTTTCTAACCTCTGCCACCTTGTTGGTCTTCGGCGATGATATCGAGGCAACCACCGATGTGAACCCGTCAATGAAGGCCGGCGATCCACTGATTCAGGGGGAGGGCCACGACCACAAAAACGCCAGTCAGCACGAATTGGGAACGGACAACATGGAACTTCTCGATTTCAACCCCTTGACCACGCCCGGAAACGCCGAAGTTCAAGTGGCTACCACGCCCGACGGCGAGACGTACGCTTACCTTGCTGGATGGAACGATATGCACATCGTGGACGTCACCAACCCCACCAACACCACCGTCACCGGCGTGTACAACGACCCAAACACCCAGGTCTTGGATGTCAAGTACCTCGAATACAACGGCCGGGAATACATCATCCAGCAAAATCAACTCGTTGACCCGGGTAACTCCGACCCCAATATTGGCCAGTGGAGCGACCCCGCCCAAGTCAGTGTCACCCTCATCGACGTAACGGACAAAACAAACCCCGTTTGGATTGACTCGTGGTACGATGTCGACCATCCAACAGGCCCCCACAACCTCTACACGCACATGATCGACGGTGAATGGTACATGTTCATCGCCAATCCAGATTACGACAACTGCAACGACGCCATTGGTGAAGCCTGTGGCGGCGTCACCATCGCCCACCTCAATTTGGTCGGTTCAGCAGCTCGAAACCTCCCCAACGTCCCCGCCTCAGGTCTTGGCCACACCATCGTCAAAGTGGGTGAATACGAAGTGGCTTGGGAGACCACGATGGGCGGCTGGATCTACATTCACGACATGACGGTTCAGACATGGCCCGGTGAAGACCCGAACGACCCTCGCTTCGGCCGCACCTTTGTTTACGGCAGCTATTGGGAAGCCGGTCTTCGAATCGGTGATGTGACGGATGTCCCCCACCCCACCAACTCTCCAGAGGCTTACACGCTTCACGCTACCACGTGTCGAACAGGATTCGGCAACCCTCTCATGTGCCGTTGGCGAGCCCCAGAAGTCGGTTTGTGGATGGATTTCCTTGACTTGGACGGCGACGGCCAACCGGACAGCGGCCCAACAGGAAACGAAAACGGCGGGCGCGTGTCTTACATTCACTATGCTGAACCGTTCCCAACCATGGTGGATTTGTCCCATGTCGGCTATTCCGATGAACCCGTCCATCTCGTCACCGCCGCCGTGGAAACCCTCAGCACGAGCGTCGGGGTTGGCATCATGTACCTCATCGATACCACGGAATACACCATGGAAGACGGCCAGTTCAAATTCAAACCCAAATTGATACGGGATTGGGAAATCCCGTACGCAGAGGACCACTGCTACGGTGCTGACTGTGAAGCCCATCCGAATGAAGACGAATGGCTTTTGTTCTCCCCGCATAACCTCGACAGTGCCTATTTCGAAACCGATGAAACCACCGACCAAAGCCACGGCGGAGGATGGGATGGGCGACTCTACATCTCCCACTACCATGCTGGTTTGTGGGTCGTGGACATTGAGACCTTGGTGGACCCCACCAACCCCGATGACCGCATCGCTGTCCATGAGGAAGCCACCGTGGCGTATTACCTCCCTCACGGTGAAGACGGTACGCCGCTTGATTCAAGCTTCTACGACTTTGGCTGGGTTCCGTTCTTGTGGGCCGTTGAACATCATGATGGCATCACCTATGCATCCTGTATTTCCACTGGCCTGTATCTGGTCCAGCTTGATATTGACCTCCCTTACCGTCTTTGAGGTGAAGTAATGTTGCGAAAGTCCACAGCTTTGTTGATGTGCACACTTCTCCTTTTGGCAGGATGCACCTCTCCCGGTGATGTTGAACGTTGGACACCTCACGGTGAACCGCTGGAAAGCGTCAAAGTTCTCGATTTCACGTTAACAAGCAGCGAAGGCACCGATTGGACCTATTCAGAAGAGGCGGCAAACACCACCCTCGTCATCGCCTTCTTGTTCACCAATTGTCTTGACATCTGCCCCATCGTCACGCACAACATGAAGTGGGTGAAATCGCAATTATCGCCCGATGAACTCAACAAAACCACCTTCCTCACCATCACGGTTGACCCATGGCGAGACAATGCGTCCACTCTCCACGACTGGAAGACCGGGACCAATTCCGAATGGATTCACCTGACCTCTTCCAGTAATGATTCCGAAAGCCCCTCCATGATCGCCCTCCAAAATGTTTGGATCAATTTCGGCGTCGGCCTGACCATCGAAGAATACGATGCCAACAACGCAGACAACGACTCAAATTCTTCAGGCCGCCACCACCCTGACGACTACACCGTTAACCACGAGACAGGAACCATCCTGGTGGACCGCTTTGGTCATCAGCGTGTATGGTGGGGCGACAACGACTGGGTGCTTGACTTGGTGTTGGACGATGTCCGCTATCTGAACACACTCTGAACGCCATTGGCGTGAAGTCCAATTCAGGATGAACGCTTCAAGAGGACAATGAGCAAAACCAAGGCGCCCACGCCAGAACCGCCGCCGACGAGGAGAAGTAACCGCCGAGTCTCGTCCACGCTCTCTTTTTCCGCCTTGTCATCATCACCATCGTTCGAGTTTTCGAAGGTACCAAACGAACTACCAATGGCGGGCGCGGTTGAATTCTCAACGTGAACGTCCTCGGTCACGATGATGGTGCCGTTGAGGACCGTTCCATCCGACAACATGTCCTGATACTCGTATTCACCAACACCCCATGTTCCATTGAACCAGACGAGGAAGGTGATTTCACACGGTTCATCGCTGCTGTTCTCGCTTTGGTTGGTTGTCGAAGTATCGCATTCCGAAACCAATTCTCCGGAATCCCAGTCATCTGTGCCGTTGAACAACCCGTCGCCGTCAAAATCAAACACGATTCGGTGCGTCATGTTCTCTCTTGAATCGGTGTTGTGCCAAACCACGGAATCGTTGTAGGCAATCTGTGAACTGTTTGGCGTCAAGCCGGTTTCTTTGATGACCACGGTAAACGTGTCCGCCGAGTGCGCTTGAACGGCGCCGGATGTCACCATCAACGAAAGAAAGAGGACACCGAAAAGAACACTCCACTGCCTCATGAACCCCCCAAATCCTCGGTCTTCATAAAACAAATGAATCGATTGTCAACGAACGACCCGTTATTTGAAATACGACACATTCAACGACGCAATCATGCAATCGAGGCGAATGATTGGTGATGAAAATGCAACCGATAAGGTGATTGTTATCGCCTTGGTGAGTTTGTTAACAATCAGCGTGGTTTCGGTCATCGCATACATCGGTCTTGATGAAGACCTTGACGAGGGCGCCAGCGAATCGGTTTGGATCGACCCCGTGGTGGAAATTGAGGACGACAATCACAGTCACAGCGACTTACTCGCTCACCGCTTGCAAACGGAGAACATGCTTCTCATCGATTACCACAACCTCAACTGCGACGGCAACGTTGCACCACCTGCTGAACTCGACAACGTCGCCGGCCGCCCGTGCTTCCCTGAATACAAGAACGTTGGACCCACGCCTGGAGACTCTTCAGAAATCTCCATCGAAGGCAATTTCTTGGAGGATTGTGAAAAGAAGCCCGACGGTACTGGAGGGTGTTATGCCTACGTTTCTTCCTACAACCAATTCGAAATTTTGGACATCTCCGAGCCCAACAACATCGTCCTCCTGTCCACTTACTATGCTGAGATTGGACGCATGATCGACATCAAGGTCACACCCGATAACAACTGGGTTTTGGTCAACCACGAGCTGACCAACAGCGACCTTGACCCTATCCCCCAAGACGATGACGCCAACAGCGGAGCAAACAGACTTGACGTCATTGATGTCTCGGACAAGATGGGACCGATCAAGGTCGCCGAATGGAACAACCCGCCCGCTGGATTCCACAACCAAGACCTTCACGTTGACTGCGACTGGGAAGATGCCCCTCCGATTTACGCACAAGAAGAATGCCACCTCTTCCTTTACGGTGCAGACCCTTACCCCGAAATGGTCGAGGGCGACTCCGGTGTGTTCTACAAAGGAACGCAAGTGTTCTATGTTCCGCTCGGCTTTGAATCATGGCGCCCCGACGTCAACGATGAGGACCAAAACACGAGCCGTGAAATCATCCGCTGGGGCGGCTACTCCCCTGAACCCGAGACCACCTGCGGCGGTTCGTTGTTCAACCACGACAACGTCTTCCATATCCATCCCATCACCGGACAAGCCCTGTTGTACATTTCTTACTGGGATGCAGGACTCCGTATTGTCGATGTTTCCAACCCACCCCCCATCCCCGACCCTGAAGGGATTTCATGGCCTCAAGACAACGAAGTTGGGCGATGGCTTGGCTGTCCAAGCGAAGCCGACGGCTGGTACGGCCCCAACGGGGGCGGCCACGCCAACATGACGCCAGAAGAATGGGGCGGCAGCACGGGGGCCCTCAACGGCAACGGCTGGATTCACTATGCGATTCCGTATGACCATCTCCTGTGCAACGGAGCTGCAGAAACCGACCCCGTCAACACGTGGGACGACGAGTGCGGCACCGGTCCTGAAGACCCTGTCTTCGGCATCAACTGGCGCCACCTGACCATGATCGCTCCTGAATACGGGACCAACACCAACCACACCGGCTACATCTGGACCATCGATACGACCGACCCGGCCAAACCCTTCCTGCTCAGCAAGTGGAAACTCCCCGGTGAAAGCATTCTTCCCGATGGTACCGTTCACGAGCACCATTACATTCCAGGCGGCTACATCTACAGCCCGCACAACGGCGATACCGGCACCAACGGGCACGTGTATTGGACGCATTACCATGCAGGTAACTGGGCGACTGACCACAGCAACATCTGGAAGGACACCGTTTGGGTCGATGGCGTCCCAGCACCAGAAGTCGGCTTCCCCGCCATCAAGGAATTCGCTGAAACCGTGACTTTGGGCTATTTCCTTCCTTCCGGACCAACCTGGATTGAAGACCCGAAGGAAACCTTGGGCTACGACATGGCCGATTGCTGGGCTTCATGCATGATTCCATTCGACTGGGGCCTGCAATACGACCCTCGTGGCTACCTGTTCATTTCTGAAATGGTTTCGGGCGTCTACGTGGTGCAGATGGATGAGGACCGCGACCCACGCTATCTCTACCCACCTACATACACGGCGATTGAAGACGACGAGTGACAACCACTCTTTCGAGCGTCATAGCTCGTTAGGTACCGGTGTTTGGTCCATGTGGAGGAACGCGTAAACGGCCCACCATGTGACGATGTCCCAAGAATGAACCAGGTTGTTGATGCCCGTTGAGTTGTCCGTATCCATGTATTCAATCATGGTCTCCATGGTATCGCATTCTCGGTGATAGCACGGGTAACCGTCAACCAAACCGTTCCAACCCAGCGTTGCAACGCCGATGTCTTGGAATGAGGCGTGGTCGCTTCGAGCGGTTGGCGATTCGTAAATAGCCACCGTATCTTCGTAGATATCGCCCCACAACGGACTTTCGCCACCCTCAAGCCACGCTTCTCTTCCTCGTTCCATTTCATAGCCAAGATTGAGCGCATCGGCGCCGATCCATTCTGCGAGATAGAACATACCCGTTTGGTCCACAGCCTCTTGTGTTCCATCGGGACCCAAGTAAACCGAAAGGGCATAATCACCGGGATAGTTCACGCCGGCCATGTCCAAGTTCAGGTAGTTGCTCACGGTCACTCCGTCAGGGAGGTCGTTCGCAAAGGAGCGCGAACCCCACAAACCCTCTTCTTCAGAAGACCACAAACAGAACACCATCGTACGTCGTGCATCAAACTCTGCGAGCACACTGGCTGTGGTGAGCACCATACTCGACCCAGCAGCGTTGTCGTATGCTCCGTGTCGAGTTCCGTAACCGGGGACGCCTGCTTCAGCGCCCGGCGTGTAGGCGACGGGCGGGGCGATGTCAAAGTGTGCTCCAAAAATCAACCACTCGTCTGGATACACGGACCCGTCTTTGTAGCCACAAATGTTGACCGCCCATGCCGTGTTCCATTGAAACCGGTGGACTTCAACCCGGTCCAAACCATAACCCTCCATCACGCCCTCAAAGTAGGTGATGGCGTGCTCGTAAGAGGGGTTGGCATTTCCGATCCACCGGTCAAGGTAGCCAACGGCCCCATCAGGGCCGCATGTCGCACAAGGCGTATCGTCGGCGATGAAATCAACCCACTCATACACGTCTCGCCCGTTGACCCAACCATCGCTGGCATCCACACCGTCTGCATCGGTCAGGTCAGCACGGGAAGGGCGAACGGTTTCCATGACGATGGGGATCGCTGCTCCACCACTGGAGTTTCCAGGAACCAACCAAGGCCATTCACCACCAAGGTCTTCGTTCGGGACCGCCATAATGGACGAGCCGTTTGATGGGTTCGCCAACCAACGTTCCCAGGAAACATCAGCCGGACGGATGGGCCAATCGGTTCGGCCGATTTCATCGATGAAGAACACGATCATGTCGTTTCGAGGCGGGAAGAGGATGTTCATCGTCACACTTTCACCGGTTTGCACATCCAGAACGGTTCCGTTTTGAGCGCGCATTGAACCAGGGTCTTGAATGAAATAAGGAATGTAAACTGCCAAGTCTTCGTTGGCAGAAACGGTGACCTGCTGCCACATGCCGCCTTGGAGCACCCCACTTCCTTCCACCGTGAGGGCGCTGGCGTCGAGGACCTTCTCTTCAGCCTCACCAAAACATCCTGCCAAGGGGGCCAAGAACATGATGAGCATCAACGTGAATGCCTGCAACTGTCGCTGACCCATGCCCGCCCGACTCAACCTCCCTTGTTCAAATCAACGGTATCACTTCTATTCATTCAAACACACCACGTTCATGTCAAAATTGAAAGCAAAACGTGAGACTGCGGCCCCATCTTTCCGATGTGCGGAAATTGGCTACCGAAAAAAGGCGAAGGGGTTAAAGGACGCCCGCTCGCGGAGGTAACCATGGCCACCGTGCGGTTGGACCAGAAGAAGCGAGCGTTGGTTCGGAGTATTCCTTCTTCCTACACCAAGGCCCTGGCTCGTTTTTTTGGCACGGGCCCGACCGATGTCGACCTCGCACGCCGTCAACAACAACACTACATCGACATCCTTGAAGCGAACGGCGTGAGCGTCCATCGTCTTGATTCGGATGAGAACCATCCCGATTGCATGTTTGTTGAAGACCAAGCCGTGGTCGTTGACGGCCACATGCTCCTTCCGGTTCCCGGCCACCCATCCCGA
>Ga0208130_1000457_pt1 | contig 21370 bp, 19 predicted proteins | sample ETNtaG_31_FD_185771 | JGI IMG/M metagenome (GOLD analysis project Ga0208130, IMG submission 185771) | Marine microbial and viral communities from oxygen minimum zone, Eastern Pacific Ocean - ETNP201310SV78 (SPAdes) (version 2) | ecosystem: Environmental > Aquatic > Marine > Oceanic ...
AACTCAAGAAAGCTGTTCGCCAAAGTTTTAAGGCGCTGTTCGATTGGCTTATGCTTGTTAACAACAATAACTGTTTTTTTATTGACAACGCATGTACCGCCAATAAAGTCGCCTTTACCTTTTAAAATCTTTAGATCTAATTTTTGTGCAAGGTCTTCAAAATGAGAGTACAATTCTTTATTCTTTATCATATGAGCTCATTTCTCCCTTTTGATTTTAATAATTCTACTAATTGCTTTACATCTTCTACCTTATCTTTGGGCACAACTAGGGTAGCATCATCAGTATTAACAACTACAAGATCATCTACGCCTACAATTGCAGTGTAACGACCATTAGAGTGTATAAGATTATTTTTTCCGTTAAGAACCTCTCCACTCCCTTTAATTATATTACCATTTTTTGAAGGGTTTAATACTTCATATAATGCATTCCATGAGCCTATATCATTCCAGCTAAATTCGCCTGAAACAACATAAATATTAGAAGCCTTTTCCATTAGACCATAGTCGATTGATTCTGGCTCAATAAAATCCCATAATTCATCAATAGACTGTCCTGCATCAAGCTTGGGAGCAATTTTAGTTAATGAATCATGCAGCTCTGGCAAAAATTTCTTTAAACCATCCATAAAGGTACTAACTCGCCAGAAAAACATGCCGGCATTCCATAAAAAGTCTCCGCTAGACAAAAACCTCTTTGCGAGTTTAGAATGCGGCTTCTCTGCAAATGCTTTAACATGATAGGCATCGAAATGATCTATCTCACTGTTTTCATCGTACTGTATATAGCCATATGCAGTGGAGGCATAGGTAGGTTTTATACCAATCGTAACAAGGTTTTCACCTTTTCTCGCTAGAAAATCAGCAGTATTGATTGCATTTGAAAACTTGTGGTGACCAACAATTAAATGATCAGCTGGGAAAACACCCATTATTTCATCTGGATTACTTAATTCAAAGTAAGCTCCCATCATTCCAATGGCTGGAGCAGTATTCTTTCCAGAGGGTTCAACCATTACATTTTTAGAATCTATTCCTTTAATCTCATTGACTATCTGGTCGTAAAGATCTTCACGGGTTATAATATAGATATCTGTAATTTTTTTTATTTTTTTGAGACGATCTACAGTCATTTGGAGCATTGATTTTTCTCCAACAATTTTTAGTAACTGTTTTGGTCGGTCAGATCTACTATATGGCCAAAATCTTGAACCACTGCCTCCAGCTAATATTACACACCTCATTTTAAAATTCTAGATCAAGTTTTATTTCTTGCAGCTCAATATCCCAATTAGATCGGATTTTAACAGTATCCTGAAAATAATAAAACCACTCTGAAGATTTATAAGGGTCAATAGTACCATAAGAATATTGCATGTTATTATCACTATCCTGAAAAAAAGTTAATGAATAATTACCTTCTGGAATTTTATCCAAGACTGTTTCTCCATCTAAATTTACAACTGATCTAAAAGTGTAATATGGTTTTTCCATTTTTTCTAACTTAGCAACAATATTCTCTTCCTCTTCTGAAATTGTGTTTATTATAAGATTGCCAAAGCCCTGATAATCACTAGTTTTAAAATTAATTGATGTTAATGAATCTTTTAGTGCCCTCCCAAAAACTGGAGGAAAATCCTTACTTAATAATTGTAATTCGTAATTGGTCTGAGGCTCCCAATTTTCATGAGGTAAAAGATTTAGTGTGATCGGAGAATCCCATTCTATAGAGTACGGAATGTTAACCGAGTCTTTTAATAGATTGATGGAATATTTATCTTTACCTTGTTCAACCAGATTTGAAAAAATTATTTTAAGTGGTTTCACATTCTTTTCTTCAGGGTTCAATCTATATTTAGCATTAGGCTGCATGATAATCAAATCAGTTGTATCTATACTGGGGCCCATTTTTAATTGAATGCTTCCAGATTCAATCAAAGTTGAATTCCATTTTTTTGTTTCATCCAATTGTAGTGAAACAGAGCCATTTACTGTAGAGTCCATTAAGAAATATATTTTTGTATTATCATCTGGATCTTCAAAAAGGTTTGCAGCCTGATTTGATGAATCTTCATCTATGATCCTTAATTGAATTTCATTAATTAGGCTCCCAATGCTTTCTGAAAAAGTAATTCTACCCCATAATCCTTGAAAACTTTCAGCATTTATCATCTTTATTCCACCAAGCATTTTTGGAATTTTCATATTGACATTCCTTATGTTATCTTGAAAACCTAACTCTATGTTAGAAACCCAACTAAGACCATAAACAAATCTATCAGGAACTATGGGAGTACCTGCGACCAGTCTATCAACAGCGGCTATTCTATACTGACCTGGCGAAAGGAACTTAAACTCATAAAATCCCTCACTAGATGCATCAATTACATAATCAGGGATCCTTTTATAAAAAGCTAGGGAGTCATTTCCATTCTGAATTTTCCATAGATTTAGTGAAGCATCCTCTTCATAATCAACTAAACCAGATATTAATCCCTTATCAATTTGAGGCCCCGTTGAAAAAGCTACTTGAATACCCTGTGATAACTTCACCTTATGCTCATCGCTCAGATCCCTGCTTATTGAAATTATATATGTTTGATTTAAAGAGAGGGAATCAGGAAAGTAAATAATAAGTCGATTACCTTTAAAAATAATTTCTGGTTTTTGACTTAATAGTGGTAGAACTGTAATGGCTCTTTCAAATGAGCTCTCATCAAGGTATTCTGAAAATAGTAATTCGACCTTACCACCTTCAAAATAAGTGGTGCCATCAGAAGGTGTAACTTTTACGAGTTCAGGAGGGGTTTCATCTTTTGGACCACCAGGGGGTGGCATAATAGCAGCACAGGATACGAATAGAAGGAATCCCATTTGCTTGAAAAAAAAACTAAGATTATGAATTTTATTAACCACTTATTTCTTTTTGAAATTTACAGGAATCTCTTTGTTAAATGATATTTCTGTTTGAGAAACATTAAGTGTTATACACCAAACTTTGACGCCCATCTTGTATGCATTGAATAAAACATTTGAGAACATTGGATCTCTATCCCACATTGGCTCAAATAAAGTTGCATCTGGCCTCTGACATACAAACAGTATGCCTGCAAACTCACCCTCTTTGACAAGATCAGTTAAAGTTTTGGCATGGTTCATCCCTCTAGTGGTCACGGCATCCGGGAATTTTGCAATCCCGTCTTCAACAAAGGTAACAGATTTGACCTCTAGAAAAAAGTTTTTGCCACTTTTATTACTTAGTAAAAAATCGAATCTATGATTTCTAATAGTAACTTCTGGCCGAACTAGTTTGTACTTTTGAAAAATGGGTATACGATTTTTTTGAAAAGAGTATTTTACGAATTGATTTGGAAGTGTAGAAACAAGCGATATCCATTGTCCTTTTAGATTGACCATTATGGTTGTAAACGCGGTTGATCTTTCTTTGTTTTCAGAAGCAGGCCTTACCAGTAGAGAAGCTCCAGGAATAAGTAATTCTTTGAGTCTTCCAGGATCTGGCAAATGGCTCTTATATTTCTCACCCCCTATTTCAATTATCGTAATAAAGCGATTAGGCCGTTCAATGAAAACAGCATTTATTAAAGGACCCTCAATTTTCATTTTAATCATCTCATTTAGTTTTTTTATGCCCCGCTAAGAAATGAATATTTCTTTGTAAATTTCATATAATAAATTTATTTAACAAATATGCCTCTAGTTCCTTCATACATAAAAAAATTAAAAAGTTATAAGCCCGGGAAACCCATTGAAGAAGTTCAAAGAGAATTAGGCTTAGACGATATAATTAAATTAGCCTCTAATGAAAATCCTCTTGGCCCCTCCCCAAAAGCATTAAGCGCAATTCAAAATTCAATGATGGAAAGCCACAGATATCCAGATGCGTCAGGTTATGAACTAAGGAAAAAGCTTAGCAATAGATTTAATGTTAACATGAATAATGTAGTACTTGGCTCTGGTTCAGAGGGGATAATGTCAACCATAATGCGTACTTTCTTGTTAAGTGACGATGAACTAGTTAGTGCTCTAAATTCTTTCATTGGTTTCAGGGTACTAGCAAACGCCTCTGGAAATAAAATTCACTGGGTCCCAATGAAAAATCACCGTTATGATCTTGAATCCATGGCAGACAAAATAACTGACTATACAAAAATCGTATATATCGCAAACCCAGATAATCCAATGGGAACGTATATCACCCGAAAAGAGTTTGATGCCTTTTATTCCTATGTGCCAGATAGAGTACTCATCATTTTAGACGAAGCATATTTTGAATATGCAGAAAATAGAGAAGACTATCCTGACTCCATGACATATAGATATGATAATGTCATTACACTACGAAGTTTTTCAAAAGCTTATGGCCTAGGCGGGGTAAGGATAGGTTATGGTTTTGCTCATGATGAACTAATAAGTAATCTATTGAAAGTAAAGGTCCCATTTGAGCCTTCCGCATTAGCTCAGATTGCAGGACACGCAGCACTTGACGATAGCGATTTTTTATCAAAAACAATTGAAACAAATAGAAACGGAATGGACTACCTTAAAGAACAGTTAGAAACCATAGGAGTAAAGTACATTCCCTCCATTGCAAATTTTATTACCACTATCTGGGATTCAGAATCAAGGGCAACAGAATTAACAAAAGAATTGTTAAAAAAAGGTGTGATTGTCAGACAGCTGAATTCGTTTGGATGGCCAACGCATATACGTATATCAATAGGTCTTGAAAAAGAGAACCAACGATTCATAAAAGCATTGAAGGAAATATTATGAACCAAGCTCCATACTCCATAAAAGGATTTGACCACTGTGAATTTTATGTTGGGAATGCAAAACAAACAGCTTACTTCTATAATAGAACTATGGGATTTAATACGATCGCTTATCGTGGACTTGAGACAGGATCAAGAGAGAAGGTAAGTTATGTTTTAAACCAAGGTAAGATTTTTCTAGTAGTTACTTCTCCAATGATAAAAGATACCGAAATAGGTCACCATATTGATCGCCATGGTGATGGTATTAAAGACGTTGCCCTAACCGTTGATGATGCTGAAATGGCCTGGAAATCTTGTATTGAAAGAGGCGCTAAGAGTGCAATGTCTCCTTTGGAAGTCAAAGATGAAAATGGACAAGCAGTTATGGCATCTATCCATACATTCGGTGATACGATCCATACTTTTATTGAAAGGAATAATTATAAAGGCTCTTTCCTGCCTGGCTATAGTGAATATAGTTTTGGATCAGAAACAGAAACATGCGGGCTTGCTCATATAGACCATGTCGTTGGAAATCAACCAGATGGCGAAATGCAAACCATATGCGATTTTTATGAAAAGGTTTTTGGATGGCATCGGTTTTGGACTGTTGATGATAAAGATATAAATACGGAATATTCATCACTGCGTTCAATTGTAATGGCCAACGATAACGAGATAGTAAAAATACCAATAAATGAACCAGCGGATGGCTTAAGAAAATCTCAAATACAAGAATTCATAGATTATTATGAAACTGCAGGCATACAGCACCTAGCTTTATCTACCAAAAACATAGTTCAATCAGTTGAAAAAATGAAAAAGAATGGTGTCGAATTTTTACCTACCCCAGATTCATATTATGATAGTTTAATTGAAAGAGTTGGGGAAATTGATGAAGACATTGAGACCTTAAAAAGTCTTGGAATTTTGGTTGACCGTGATGAAAATGGTTATATGCTGCAGATATTCACAAAACCATTACAAGATAGACCGACTCTTTTTTTCGAAATCATTCAGAGGAAAGGATCAAACAGTTTTGGGAAAGGTAACTTTAAGGCATTATTTGAATCAATAGAAAGAGAGCAAGAAAAAAGGGGTAACCTATAAATGAAGTTTGCATCTTATCGGTATAATCAAAATGATAAACCACGGTTTGGATTTAAGAGAGACAAATACATTGTCGATGTAGTAAAATGTGCGAACTGGTTGAATGAAAAAAAGGGTGATGCAATATTCTTAGATATTCCCAGCTCTCTAAAGGAGTGTCTAAAAAATTGGAGTATTAATTTTGAGTTATTAAATAAGCTTGATGGTATTATCACAAATGAGGATATTATTGAGACCAGCAAAATTGATAAACCCATAGCCAACTTAGAGTCAGATTTAGAATTATTGGCTCCAGTTCCAAACCCTCAATCATTTAGGGATTTCTATGCATTTGAGCAACACGTCCGTTCAGCTAGAAAATTGCGAGGGCTTGACATGCACCCTGATTGGTTTAGGATACCCATATTTTATTTTTCAAACTCTGTTGCCTTATTTGGCCACAGAGAAAGGATCAATTATCCAATCGGCACAAACGAACTTGATTTTGAATTAGAGTTTGCAGTTATCCTTGCAGATGGTGGAACAAATATTTCTTCAGAATCTGCAACAGATTATATTGCAGGCTATACTATTTGTAATGACTGGTCAGCCAGAGATTTACAAAGAGAAGAAATGGCAATGAATCTTGGCCCAGCAAAAGGAAAAGATTTTGCAACTAGCTTTGGCCCATACATGGTCACCCCAGACGAACTCGAGACTGCTTGGGGTGATGATGGTAAACTACATCTTCGAATGACTTGTCATGTAAATGATATACTTATTTCAGATGGGAATACCAATGACCTATACCACCCATTTGAAAAAATGATTGAGCGGGCGTCAATGAACACCAAACTATTACCTGGGGACTATCTTGGTTCAGGTACCGTAGGTACAGGGTGTATTCTTGAATTAAGACCAGAAAATACCAATGGATGGATAAAAAAAGGCGACATTGTGAGATTAGAAGTAGAACGACTTGGTGTTTTGGAAAACAAAATAGTGTAATCAGTCATGCCTTTTTATCAAAAACGAGGGGAAATCCCTACCAAACGGCATATTCAATTCAGAAATAATGATAATAAATTACTTTGGGAAGAACTTATTAGCAGAGAGGGGTTTAGCAATATTTATTCTAACGTTTATCATAAAAACCCTCCAACCTCAATTGAGGAAGTGGGTGAATTTTCAGAAATTAAATTACTGACTGGTGAGGATAAACATAGCCATAGACACATACCTACTTCTAAGATCAAATCAGGCGGTAATTGTATTACCTCCAGAGTACCTCTTTTATTTAATGATGACTTAATAATATCTAAAGCACATGTTGAGAGTTCAATGGATTTACCATACAAAAATGGTTGCGCTGATGAAGTCTTATTCATTCATGAGGGTGTCGGAACACTTCATTCAAATTTTGGCAATATTAATCTCAAAGCAGGTGATTATTTAGTTATTCCAAGAGGTGTGATTTGGGAGATACACGTTGAAACTAATATGAAAGTTCTTGCAATTGAATCTTCTACCCCGATTGAAACTCCAGAACGGTATCGAAATAAATTTGGACAATTATTAGAACATTCACCATTCTCAGAACGTGATATAACCACCCCAACATTTGTTGGGCCTGTGAAGGATAGATCAACGGATGTTCAGGTTAGACTAAAAAATGGTATCCAAACATTTAAGTATAAGCACCATCCGTTTGATATTGTTGGGTGGGATGGATTTTTCTTTCCTTATACTTTCAATATCAATGATTTTATGCCTATCACAGGAAAAATTCATCAGCCCCCTCCTGTTCATCAAACCTTTCAGAGCAAAGGGTTTGTAATATGCTCTTTTGTGCCAAGATTATTTGACTACCATCCTGAGGCAATACCAGCGCCATATGCGCACAGCAACGTTGATTCAGATGAAATCATATACTATGCTGAGGGAGAATTCATGAGCAGAAAAGGTATTGAAAGAGAATCTATTACCTACCACCCAATGGGCCTACCTCATGGTCCACAACCTGGAAAGATAGAAGAATCTATCGGGGCAAAACAAACAAATGAACTAGCTGTAATGATTGATTCCTTTAAAGGGCTCAGTGTAACAAAACATGCAATGAGTATTAATGATGAGGATTATCCATTTTCCTGGATTAAAAAATGAAAATTGATCCTTCTAAGATATCTTTTGCTGACACACACAAGCTGATGATTGGGTCAATTGTCCCCAGGCCAATAGCATTCGTATCCACGATATCAAAAGAAGGAAAAAATAATATTGCCCCTTTTTCATACTTTAATGGAGTCTGTTCAAAACCACCTACTATCATGTTTGCACCAGCAAGACGTGGCTGGGATGGTAAGGAAAAAGATACTCTTACCAATATTAGAGACAATAACCAATTTGTAGTAAACATGGTATCAGAAAGTTTTGCAGAAAAGATGGTGATGTGCTCTACTGATTTTGACTCAAATGTGGATGAATTCGAAATCTCTGGATTGAATCCAATAGCCTCCGATAGGATAAATCCACCTAGATTGCTTGAGTCGAAAGTAAGCTTTGAATGTGAATTAAATCAAATTGTTGAAATAGGAAACAGTGACGCGGGGAGTGGATTCATTGTTATTGGAACCATTTTGTTATTTCATATAGATGATGAAGTTTATGAAAATGGTCATATTCTATTAGACAAGCTTGAGCCAATTGGAAGACTCGCTGGTAATAAGTACACTCGACCAAGTGATGTATTTGAAATTTCTCGTAAGATTAAACCAAAATAAATTTATATCTCAAGGTTGATTAATTTCTCCTTATCTGCTTTGATTATCTTTGTCACCTTTTTTGATTGAAGAGTGAATATTTCTCCTTTGGGGACCATGAATGTCAAATGGTCATTTGCATCGCAAGTCTCATCTTTACTAAACCCTTGTTTAGTAAAATTATTTTCACCGTAGATAATAACTTTTACCTGTTGCCTATTACCCGATGAATCCAATGCCCTAATACGAATGGGCACAAGCTGATCATCTACAAGACTAATTTTATATCTATTGGTAACGTCTATCGCATTGTATTCTTTTACACCTGGTAACCAGTCCATTGGAAAGTAGATATCTGTATGTTCCCAGGTAGCTGCAAAAATTCCATATTTGTCACTTCCTTTCTCAGCTTTACTGGCAAGATCTTCGAACCATGATTCATTAAGTCTGTCTTCAGTTGGTTCTGCTGCTCCTGTAAAATGCCATTCTCCATCCCAGATCTCGACCCAAGAGTGGTTACCCGAGTTGTTATACCATGATGGTGTGCCTACAAAACGAGCAGGAATTCCAACACTACGGCATACGTCTATAAGTAGTATACTCAAGCCGGTGCAAGAAGCCATCCCCGCATTGATACTTTCATAAGGCGACTGGTCAGCCTTTGGTCGCTTGGTTGAATAAATAACGCCTAACTCATCAAAGATTTTTTGATTAAGAAAAACAACTGCATCGTATGCCGATTGCATATCTTTTACCATTGGATAAAATTTATTAAAGAAGTCAAGACGCCAGCTCTCTACTGTTTCATTTAAATTGGCATATGGAAGCACGTAACTAAAAAATAAATCCTCGGGAATCTCTTGCCCCCATTTAGTGCTTTCCCTTGACTGATGGGCAATGTTAGAGTTTAATAAAAGAAATTCAGCTTTTACTTTCTTGAGATCTTCAGTCGGCATGTGTGTAATAAGCCACTGCATACCTTTAGACTGATTAAGAGGAACTGATGACATAGCTTTTTTTATCTCTAAGCTGTTGTCCCCTGCAATTTGTAGTGACTGATTTAAATCTCTACCAATTAATACAGTGAGAAACAAAAAAGTACATAATTTATTCATATGACATATTATTTTGTGTATCACAGAGTACAAAAACAATTGATAAACTTCCAATTAAAAAGTTTTATAGGTTTCATCATGAAAACTGATATAAAAACGAAGATATATAGTGCGCAGTGTATTGGTAATGTTGAGCCGATTGAATATATGACCCCCTATCCATCCATGCGATCTTTGATAGAAGGTCAGACAATTAAATTTTCTGATCAAATGATGAATGAAATCTCTAATATTACCAACCAGGACTTCTTTGACTTTGTTATGCAAACAAGTAACTGGTTACAAAGTATAGGAATAGAACCAAAACAAAGGGTCATCATGCCAGAGCTTGAATACCTCGAATCTCAGATATTGCTTTTTGGTATCTGGAACATGGGTTGCTCTGCAATTTTTAATTTGGATCATAGTATCGAAAATATAAATGAAAGGGTTGTTGATGCACAGACTGTTAGATTAAATGAAAGTCTATTTAACACTATAAAAACATATTCAAATAAGTATTTAGCTAAACATAAGCCTCTACTGAGTGATGAAGCCATCCTATCATTTGAAAAAGAGTCTGGAATACGATTATCTCATTACAATCTTTTAATCAATGTCAATGGCATTGAGAAAGCAATCGGGTTAAAAAATAAGACAAGGTTCCATTGCGACCTGAGAATAGGCTCAATTTGTTGGATCATTTTTCAAGCGATTCTTCCCGTACACTGTGGATTAATATATAACAATAAAAACCCTGAACTTACTATTGGAGAATCAGGGAAAGATTATAACCTAAGACACGACCTAAATAATCTCAGCAAGTTTTCTAGCAATGATATTGCAATATGTATAGAAAATACTGCAGCATTATCCATCAATGGAAAACCAATTCATCTATCAGATTATGATATTTTAGATGATGGCATTAGGGTAAGGGGCCATTCTGTGATGATGGGTTATCTTGATGATGAAATCAATGAAGTTGCTTTTGAAAATAGTGGGTTGAAGGTTTCTTTTTAGTCGATGTCCGATAAAACCTGAGCCGCATGCTCTTTTGGCTTAACTTTTTCATAAGCCTTTTCAATTATTCCTTTTTCATCAATTAAATATGAAACACGATAGATTCCTTCATACTCTCTTCCCATAAACTTTTTTAATCCGAAAGCGCTATATGATTTTATAGTCTCCTTCCCAGGGTCAGAGAGTAAAGAAAAAGGGAATTCTTGTTTTGAGCAAAAGTTCTTTTGAGCTTTTACGGAATCTGCACTCATTCCAATGATTTCAGTGTTCTTTTTTTGAAAATTTTTATACTCATCACGGAGCATTTGTCCTTCAGTTGTTCATCCACCAGTGCTGGCTTTTGGATAAAACCATAACAATACTTTTTGACCTTTAAAACTGCTTAGACTGACTGGATTACCATCTTGATCATCTAGGGTAAAATCAGGGGCCTTACTTCCTACTTCTAACATATACTTCTCCGTTGCTTTATAAATTTATTTCGGACCATTTAATCCGATCATCATTTGACTTTAACATATCATATACTGAAGAAATTCCCTCTTTCTGGCCCTTCCAAACAAGTGTTTTAAAGGCTAAATCAAATTCAACCCATTTAAAGTCACAGTGCTCTTCGGAAATAACAACGTTACTATCTTGAACCTCGATACCAAAAACAGGGACAAGATTGATCCTATCTCCATTAGCTTCATAAAATTTACTAACATGATCAGCCACAAACATTTTACAAGGAGTAAAACCAGTTTCCTCCATTAATTCTCGGGTTGCAGCTTCGACCGCTGACTCATTTTTTTCGATTTTCCCAGCAACGCCCTGCCACAAGTGTTCATATATTTTTGTTTTCGCACGTTTTAATAAAAGAAACTTGATACCGTTTTTTGTTCTGCGAAATACATAAGCATCTATCACTCTTACAACTATCTTTGGCATCACATTCCCTTCATTTGATTCATTTTTATTAACATTGAATCAGACCAATCACCGAAACTTTTTTCATTAATATTTCTTCTTATTTCTACCATTAGATCATTATAAAAAGTGAGATTCATGGTCGATGCTATCCTGAGCCCTAAAATTTCATTAATATTAAAAAGATGTCTTACATATGACTTTGAAAATGCAGTCCCCCACTCATGGGAGCTACAATCATCAAGTGCAGAGTAGTCATCCTTATATTTTTCATTTTTAATATTTAAAACACCATTCCATGTAAAAATGTGACCATTCCTTCCATTTCTGGTAGGCATTACACAGTCAAACATATCAATCCCTCTTTGGACTGATTTTATTAGATCAGTTGGTTTTCCTACACCCATTAGATATCGCGGTTGATTTTTAGGTAATAAGGTATCACAATATTCAATGGTATCCATCATTGCATTTTTTTCCTCTCCAACAGCTAGCCCGCCAATAGCCATGCCACATGATGAATGTTCAATAAGTTGTTCAGCACTTATTTTTCTAAGTTGTGAGTCTGTTGCTCCCTGGACTATGGGAAAAATAACCTGTTCATGATCATAATATTCTGGATTTTTTTCTAACCAGTCTGAACATCGAACCATCCAATTAGTAGTTCTTTCAACAGATTTTTTTATTGTAGAATGATCAGAGTCTCCTGGTGGGCAATCATCAAAAGCCATGATAATATCTGAGCCAAGTTTTCTTTGAATTTCCATTGAACTTTCAGGTGTAAACATATGCCTGCTACCATCTAAATGAGATTGAAATTCAACTCCATTATTTGATATTTTATTTAATCTAGAAAGTGAAAAAACCTGAAAGCCTCCACTATCAGTTAATATAGGTCTATCCCAGGATATGAATTTATGTAGTCCGCCAGCTTTATTTACGATATCGGTTCCTGGTCTCAGATAAAGATGATAGGTGTTACCAAGTATAATTTTAAAGTCTATCTTTTTGAGCTCATAAGGGTCCATTGTTTTTACTGCGCCAATGGTACCAACAGGCATGAACACAGGGGTATTAATGCTACCATGGTGTGTTTCAAGTACACCAGTACGTGCACTATATTTTGAAGAATTGTTTTTTAGTGTGAATTTCAAATAGACTCAGAATAATATTTGGAATGCCTCTTTGACATAACCGATTGGTTTCAAATCAATCTCTAATTTTAATTTATCAATGGATTTTTTAAGATTTGAGGATGGTATAATTGCCACCTTAAACCCAAGAGACTGGGCTTCAGCTAGTCGATGTTCAATGCGATTGATCGATCTTACCTCACCCGCGAGTCCTACTTCACCACATAGCACTGTGCTCTTATTTACAGGTTTATCCATTGTACTAGATGCAATAGAGGAAATAATTGAAAGATCTAGGGCAGGGTCATCAACCTTCAGACCTCCTACTAAATTTACAAATACATCTTTTGACCCCATTGCAAGTCCCATTCTTTTTTCAAGAACTGCAATTAACATACCTAAGCGTTTATAGTCAAAACCATTAGCATTGCGCTGGGGTGTACCATAATTCGCATTTGAGACTAATGCCTGTACCTCAACTAAAATTGGTCTAGTGCCCTCAAGCGATGGAAAGATGGTTGTGCCTGCGACATCAAAACTGCGTTCTGCTAGGAACATTTCAGAAGGATTTTTGATTTCCTCCAAACCAGTCTCATTCATTTGAAAAATCCCTACTTCATGAGTAGCTCCAAATCGGTTCTTTGCTGATCTCAGCATTCTATGATCATAGCGGTCATCTCCCTCCATATATAGAACCGTGTCTACCATATGCTCGAGCATTTTAGGTCCTGCAATGGTTCCTTCCTTTGTAACATGCCCAACAATAAAAATCGCAATATTTTTATGTTTTGCTGTCTCTAAAAGTCTTTGACCGCAATCACGTATTTGACTTGGTGAACCCGGTAAGGAATCCAAATCTGAATTCATTATAGTTTGAATAGAATCTACTACTAGGATATGTGGTTGAATACGATCCAAATGATTAAGTATACCATCTAAATCATTTTCTCCGGAAAAAAATAGGTTTTCAGGGTTAATTCTTAATCTTTTTGCTCTTAATGCAACCTGTTCCTCACTCTCTTCTGCAGATATGTATAATGCTTTTTTTTCTAAACCAGAACATATATGCAAGGCAAGGGTTGACTTGCCTACACCTGGATTCCCACCTAGCAGAATAAGTGAACCAGATAACAGACCACCGCCTAGGACTCTATCAACCTCATTCAATCCAGTACTCAATCTTTCACCTGGATCTCTATCTAGGATATCATTTAAAGACTTAGATTCTCTTTCAGGTAGAGTTCTTTTACCTTTAGCTCTAGTTTTAAATTCCGATAGAGTACCCCATTCTTTACAAGAGGGACATTGTCCATTCCACTTAGGGAAATCATCTCCGCATGCAGAACATAGAAAGGCTGTTTTTGTTTTAGCCATGATGGGTATAGAAATTGTCCATCAAGTAGTAGTGAATCAAGAAGGATTTACCAATCGGGGCCAAGGGAAAAGTACCATTGCGGTTTTGAATAACCACTATCATTCCTGTCCCAGGCCATTTCAATTTTTAATAAAAAATATCCTAAGTTGATTTTAGTTCCCAGACCCGCAGTTGAAACCCATGGTGAGTAATTGCCCGATACATTATTGCCATATCTATCTGGCCACTTATTGGCGGAAAACTCATCACTGCTATCCCACGCTGCTCCAACATCTAGAAATGCATGACCACGTATATTGCCAAAAATCATTTTCAATGGAAAACCTAACGCCAAATAATTTATAAAAGGAAAACGAACCTCGATGTTAAAGAGGGACGTTGTATTCCCAAAACGTTCTGCAAAACGTGCTCCTCTCAAAGGCCAAGCATACTCTGTAAAGTAGATATCGTGTATTAAAGTTGCGTTTGACGTATCTAATATAACATCTCTAAAAATATTATCATCCTCAACACCATTTGTCTCTCCGCCTCCAGTTAGAAGATATGGTACCCCTCCTAAAAAGAATTTTTGTTTGTTGGGCCCAAGGCTTTTTCCAAAGAACCCTCGGACTGCGATGGTGTAGTCTCTTCCCAAGCGCCAATATTTTCTTAAGTCTGATTTAATCGTTTGAAATTTTATCTGATTCGAACCATAACCTGGATTAACCGTTAATGTAGAGTTCTGCCTGAAACCATCAACCGGTCCGGTAAATCCAAAAACTGAATTATCGTAAATGTAACTAACCCTTGGTAAAACTGTAGAGTAGGTTGATGAATACGTAGTAAAGTACTGAACCTGATTAAAATCGTTATATGCCTGCTCCAAAATTGAATAGTTTATATTATGCCAAGAAAGTCCATAGTCTAGCCTTTGATATCTACTAAATGGCTGTGAAATAGTTCCCTGTATCCCATAGTGTCTCAAACGAGCTAAACTCCAGTAGTCAGCTTGGAAAAAATTCGCATTTTGAAATGCTGTGAAATAATAATCTGTTTTGTTCTTTAAATATCCATATTGAAAGAAGTAATCACTATTTTCAAGCGTCAGTACCATTTCAGTACCAAATGCAATTTGGTGATCTCCCAATATATCACTGAAAGCAAAATATGTCATTCCACTAGTACCAAAAACATTACTGATCTGCAGGTTACCACTAACAAGATCTAAAGTGAACCTTGTTTTGTAAGCTTTTGATATGTACTGCCCATCTACTTTTGAAGAATCTATTGAAACAAGCTCCTCAGCAACAATGCTCTCAGAGCTGATAGAATTAAAGTGCTCATATCCCTTTGCAAAAACATAATCAGAGTAATTGTTGGACTCCTCTATCATACTCCTCATATTTGATTTGTGTTTGCGAAGATCGGCGATTGATGTTTCTTCTGTTTTACCATTCAAAATAAATTGGGTTGGGCTTACTGTTTGTTTTTTTAGTGTCAATGGATTTGCCATACTATATAGATCCCATCCTATACCAGAATAACCCGCAAAAATTAGTAGCCTGTCATCGCCGCTAATGGTAGGTTGCTGTAGTCCAGTTAATACGTTGGTTACTGGAATAGGCTCAGAGTCTTCGCTTCCCGAAATAGGATGCCTATATAGGTTCCATACTCCATTATGGTCCGAAGTATAAAAAATATTATCACTAGTTTTTGACCAAACCGGATGGGACTCATTATGATAAGTATTTGTTACTCTATCAATTTTTTTGGTTTCAACATTAACAGAGTATATATCTGTCTGACTGTAATCATGTTCATACATGAAACCATCATATTCCCCAGATATTTTATTACCTCTGTCCGAAACAAATGCAATGTTCTTACCATCACCACTCCATGTGGGGTAAGCATCTGAGAAAATATCATTTGTTATTTTTTTGGAGATTTGGCTATTTAAATCAAATATATAAATATCACTGGAATTTCCAGATTGTCCGACATAAGCAATTTCGTTACCTAATGGACTCCAAGATGCTGAAAAAACACCTTCAATATCTAATTCATACTTTTCACCTTTACCAGTTTCAACTTCTACAACATGAAGGACGTCCCCTTTTCCTGCTTTTGCGGCAAAGACAATTTTCTTGCTATCAGGTGACCATGATAAACCTGGCTGAAGCCACTTTAATTCCTCGAAATCAACACCTCTATTCCCTTTGATTAACTTTTTGATTTTTTCTCCTGTCATTGCATCCAAAATATTTATATCAAAGTATCCATTCTGATCCGAGAGCACTGCAACCATGCTACCATCAGGTGAAAGAGAGGGGCTCACATTGTAAAAATTATTTTGTTTTTTATGGTCTGTTAACTTCTCTGACATATCTTCAAGAGGATCTCTATCCTTAAAATCCGGCCAGTATTCTTTCTTTAAATATTTGTGCCACTTCTCAGTCAAATCTTTATAGTTCATACCAAGAGCACTTTCATACCCCTTTTCTGCATTCTGGGTTCTTTTCATTGACCTGAAAACATCACCAATCTTCTCTCTACCATATTTTCCAGCAATAAAACGCCAAAGCGATTGACCCCCTTTGTAGGCCATGAAATAGTTCAATTCTTGGACCGAAGGTATTCTTTCATGCACCGCAATATCCCTTATTACCATATCAGCCTTTGTATCCCAATTCGAACTAAGATATTCTGCTAGACCCTCATTGGACCATATAGGGACCCTTATCTTAGTTCTACTCGATACAACATTTTGCATCCTTCCCCCATAAACCATGTCATTGATCACCGCATGCACTAACTCATGATGAATTACATGGCGGAACTGTTCGTAATTTCCTTCAAATGGGAATACGACTCTGTTTTTAAATAACTCTGTTACTCCTCCAATGCCTTCCCTCATATATGTGCCCACAACATTTGTTTGTTGGAACTCATTGTGTGAATTATAGACCATGATTGAAACTCTACGTTTAAGGTCCCATCTTAGATGAATTGATATTTGTTCATAAGATTCTTCAGCAACCTCCGCTGCAAATTCAGCTAAGCTCTGTTGGTCACCATAATAGTAGATATCGAAGTGAGGAGTTTGTATGTAGTTCCAGTCAAAGTCTCTATATTGGACTTTATTTTGTCCAAATGATTGCCCGTTGACAAAAGTAATAAATAGAAGGATACTAAAGATGTGTTTCATTTTCATTTTAAAATACGTCCCCACCTATCTGGGGTTCCCCAATACTAGGTAATTTTCCTAAAATAAGTCAACTATTGAAGACTGTAGAAGATTGTCAGGAAAATATTTCATTGATTTTTGAAGCAACAACAGAAGCTATAACAGCATGTCCTCTTTTATCGTAGTGTAAACCATCAATTTCTGAATACTTTACAATCGCTTGCAAGTTGACGTAGTGACAATCTTTTTCTAAAGCTATCTTTTCATAATACTCATTGAAAGAGAGTGACTTTTCCATGCCTCCTTTAAATGCTGATTCATTATTTTGATCAATATATCCTTCATGTGTTAGAGCAGAGGGACTTAGTAAAAGTATTTGAGGCGGACCTTGCATATCTGGTCCATAGGAGGTTGATCTAATCAGGTCAATTATTTCAGCCATACCCTCTGAAATTTCCATCATACTTCTGTCAAAAATTACTTTAATATCATTTATACCTATATTTAGAATAACCAGATCTAAGGGAGAGTGAGAATATAAACAGGGCAGTATGTAGGATGTCCCACTTCTTCCAGATAAATCAGGATACTCTACGTTGGTTGTTCTACCATTTAAACCCTCTTCTATAATATGGTAATCTGCACCCAGTATATCACGCAATAGCCCTGGCCATCGTTCTAGGATGGAATAACGCTTCATGTAAAGTGTTTCAGGATCAAATGCTCCTGGAACAAAACCCCATGTATTAGAATCGCCAAAACATAATATGTTTTTTATGCTCACAATTAAAATTTAAGTATTCATGCGAAAATAGGTGCTGTTTTGATAACCAAAAAAAAAATAATAATATGTACAATACACAGTTAATTTTCGACCTTTATGAATACACCCGTCTATTTTATTTCAGACATACACTTGAAGTTGACCCTTGATGAAAGGGAAAAAAAACGTAGAGATAAGCTTTATCGTCTCTTTGAAAAAATAGCTGATTCAGGGGGAACCTGTTTTTTCATGGGGGATCTTTTTGATTTTTATTTCGAATATCCAGATCTAATTCCTAAATCATATTTTGACTTTTTTGAACAAACAAGATTTTTAAAAGGTAAAGGTGTGTCGCTGTACTTTCTTGCGGGAAATCATGACTATTGGGTTGGAGATCACATTAAAGATGAAATAATGGACAAAGTATACCTCGATTCCAAGCAGATTGAAATTAAGGGAAAGAAATTTTACCTTACCCATGGTGATGGCCTATTGAGCTGGGACCATGGATATAGAATATTAAAAAAGGTAATTCGATCAAAAATTTTTATTTGGTTATTCCACTGGCTTCATCCTACAATTGGATACAGGATTGCTCGTTTCATTTCGAGGAGTGGAGAAGAAGACATGCATTCAGCAGATTTTAATAAAGACGTTCGTATTGAACTGCAACAAGCCGCAAGAAGCCACTTTGATAGAGGTTGTGATTTTATGATTTCTGGACACTATCATCTTGGTGAAATATTTACTGTTGGAAAAGGTAAGTTGGCAGTACTAGGTGACTGGTTTCATAAACCATCTTACGCGGTGTTTGACGGAAATGATCTCAAATTAGTTGAATGGGAGAATGATGGGTAGACAATTAAGCATTCTATTTTTATCGGTCTTTATGCTTCAGAGCTGCTCAACAATCAAAGGCCTATTTGGAAAAAAGTCGATTGGCGATCCAAATGACCCAGATTTTTTAAACCGAGTACAAGAGCTAAAGAGTGCATATCGAGGTGGTAACATTCGTGCTTTAGATGAGTTAATTGAAGTATATCAGGATTCAGATCTTCATGTAAAACTACGCGTAGCAGCTGGAAAAACCTTAGCGCAAACTCAGCATCCTAGAGCCTTGCACGCGATATCTGAAATGGTTGCAACAACCACTGCTGTTGACTACACTCTTCTGAATGAATCCATAAGCATGCTAGGAATGTTCAGTGAAAACCCAAAAGCTGCGAATGCATTGGTAAGATCAATGCGCAAAATGGAAAAGAGGACAAATGAAGTCCATATCGCTTTGGTTAAGAGCCTGAATCGAGTGAGAACTAAAGATCAAATACTTGCACTTTTAGATCTTTACGAGGTTGCGAAAAGCAACATGGCAAGAACTGAACGTCTTTTGACAGAGACAATGGGGGCAATTGGGAGCGACCAGGTTGTACCTGTACTGACATCGGTAGCAAGAGATCCTAAAATCAATATTGGAATCCGAAATAAAGCCGTTGAAATATTAGGCAAAAAGAATCCTAATGATGTTGCTATAGCCTTTGCAGAGCTTCTAGGTGACCCAAACACAAACCTCGAAGTGCGTGAGTTTGCTCTTAATACCATGAAGGGGGTAAAAGAGGAGAACTTAGTTTTGGCACTTCTCAATACCTATAATATGGGAAAGACACAGTATTATAGTCTATTGAATACAATGTTGGCAGCTCTTGGAGAGTTTGACGATCCAGAAGTAAAAAAAGCAGTCATTGAAATAGCGCATAGCAACGACTACCCCACTGATATAAGAAAAAAGGCAATAGACAACCTCGCAGCGTTCAATGATCCTTCTGTTGTTGATGGACTTTTACCAATGTTAGAAGAAAAAGAAAATTATATTTATTATGACAACATCATAAATATGGTATATGCATTGGGGGAAGAAAAGAAAAATGCTGAATCAGTGAGGCGAATGGCATTTAAGGCTCATTTTTCAAGGAGAGAATATGACTAGACTAGTGCCCTTAACACTTCTAATTGGTCTATTGTTTGCTGTGGATAAAGAGGGAAAGCAGAAGACAAAGTTTGATGTTACCGGAACAGTAATTGGGGAAAGTGGAGAAGGACTAAAAAAAGTTAAGCTAACTATTTTTAATGACCTTGGCGAAAAAGTTGAATCAGGTAAAACCAAAAAGAGTGGGGAATTTAAATTTAAAAAAATGAAGGCCGGAGATTACAGGATAGTTGGTGAACACAAAAAAGAGGGAGAAGTCTCAGTTGATTTTTCAATCACGAGAAAAGATGTTGACCTTAAAATTGAATTTCAATCAGATTTATTAGATGAATCTCCAATAGTAGATGACTTGAATGAAGTTGCTGTTCCGCTTGTGCCTTTACCCCAACAAAAGGAACAAAAAAGTAACCAACAATTAAAGTTTGATGAACTATTCTTCGAATATGAATCTAATCTCAAGGCTCTTGAGATTGAGGTTGATTCTCTAAAAAGTGTGGTGAAAGGTTATGAGAAAGGGCAAAGCATGCCAAATATTAGCCGAGAAATTTTAGACCTTATTAAAATCCCAGAAACTCAAAGCAGAATTGAACTCCAAAATGGAACAGTAGTATCTGGGGAGATTTTACAGGAATCAGATTCTACACTAACTCTTAATACGCGAATTGGAAAACTGGTTTTAAAAAAGGAAATGGTTGTGCGAATGGATGAATTACAAAAACCCGGGCCAAAGGTCATATTTTTAGGGGACCCATTCATTGATTATTATCCTGATAAACAAATATTTTCTGGAAGAGTGCAAAACATCGGCCAGATAAGAGCTGACTTTGTTCGAGTAATTGGCAATCTTTTTGACCAAACAACTCAAAATACTGGCATGGACTCTGTTTTTGTTAAAGGTAGCAGGGTAGTCTATGAATCAAATGTCGTGGCTGATACTGCTCTGGAACCTGGGCAGACCGCATCATACGTATTAACGGTACCAATTAAGAAAGGCCAAAAGACTGAGTATCATACAATGGATGTACATTGGAATGAAACAAAATGAAAAAGTTAATAGCTAAATTCATTCTGATTTCATTTTTATTTCCTCACGGTGGAAGAAATGACCGCAAAATAGAGTTCCCTGATCTTCCGGGTTTGAAAACACTAGTTTGTGATCTGCACATGCACACAGTTTTTTCAGATGGAAGTGTCTGGCCAAATATACGTGTCATGGAAGCAAATAAAGATGGACTTGATGTCATAGCAACTACTGAACATTTAGAATATCAATCATGGATTAGCGATATACCTCATCC
>Ga0208130_1000458_pt1 | contig 21355 bp, 16 predicted proteins | sample ETNtaG_31_FD_185771 | JGI IMG/M metagenome (GOLD analysis project Ga0208130, IMG submission 185771) | Marine microbial and viral communities from oxygen minimum zone, Eastern Pacific Ocean - ETNP201310SV78 (SPAdes) (version 2) | ecosystem: Environmental > Aquatic > Marine > Oceanic ...
TGACGTCCGCAAACATCTCTCGACATCTCGGGAAACTACACTCGACGGGCTTCACGCCCGTGTGCGCCTTGGCGACGTGAGTGGGCAAGTATTGCTTCGTAAACGTCTTCCCGCAGAGCGGACACTCCGCCCGAGCGGCTCTCGGTCGCGCTGGCGCGTTCGTCGCGTCTCTGATGGCCTCGAGCATGGACGCATCATCTCCCACGATGGTTCCGTGCACCGCAACGTATTCTTTCTCTTCAACGCACGCCAACATTCCGCGCATCTCCCCCAGCGCCTCCTCAGCGTCCCGAGACGTCATCTTCTCGAACCGTCGCCGCCAATCGCTCTCCCCCATCCTCGCGCACCACCCGCCGTCGTCTTCTCCGCCCCCCGCCCCGCTCCGACGCGCGAACGCCTCACGCACCCGCTCGACGCCGTACGACAGCGCGCACGCGTCCGCGAACGTCAACTCCTCCGCGCCTCGAGTCTCTTTTAAAAATCGTCTCTTGAACAGCGCGTACTCCATCGCCGCCGTCGCCGCCGTCTCGCCCCCGTCCCGCGTCCCCGCACCGCGCGCGGACGTCGACGCGCCCTCACCGCGTCCGATTCGCCGCGCCGCGTCCGAGACGGCCGCGTCGCGGCGCGCGAACATCCCCGCGCGCCACGCCTCGAGCACGGCGCGCGCGCGCGAGTCGTCGGCACCTTCGCCGGACCCGCGCGCCATCGTCTCGCGCGAGACCGACCGACCGACCGATGGAACACCACGAGGCGCCCTCGAGACGTCCTCGAGACGCGTCCCTCGCGCGCGCGAGTCTCTCGCCGTCGCGCGCAGCCGTCATCAAATCAACGCACCGCTCTTCAAAAAACCAACAAACAGGCGCGTCCCAGCGCGTCCCAGCTGGTCAATACTGTTTACCCATACGATTGGCGCGTTCGGACATTCGGCTACCGTCCCAGCGTCCCAGGAAATCCCTCAAACCCGATCGATCGGATCGATCGATCGATCGAACCCGATCGATCGAACCCGATCGATCGATCGACGGCACCGATCGATCGATCGACGGCACCGATCGATCGAACCCGATCGATCGATCGATCGATCGCACGAGACGCGATCTTTGACGTCACTCGACGACGACGAACGATGATGATGCTCACGACGACCCCGACGACGATGCGCGCGGCGCCGACGATGCGCGCGCGCGCGTCTCGCGCGAGAACGGCCGCGGTTCGACCGGCCGTGCGCGAGGTGCGACGACGTCGCGATTCGCCGCGACGCCGCGACGGTGGACGACCACCGCGGAAACGCCGAGGATTGGATGAATTTTCAGAAATCGCGCGAATAATTCCGAATCATCGGCGCGACGAATGAATGCGATGCGCGCGCGAGGCGACGCGAACGGCGGTGACTGACGATGACGCGTCCTCGTTCCACCTCTCGCGCAGGCTTCTTTCACCCAGCGTCGCGCGCACACGATCGCGCGCGCTGAAAAGTTCAACACGGATGAAGTCCTCACCACCATCGCCGACAAGTGGGAGGAGACGGAGAACAAGTCGACGGTGATCACGTACGCCGCGGGCGCGACGGCGGCGTTGTGGTTGTCCTCCACGCTCGTCGGCGCGATCAACGTCGTGCCGTTGTTGCCGAAAGTGATGGAACTCGTCGGTTTGGGCTACTCCACGTGGTTCGTGTACCGATACGTCTTGTTCAAGGACAGCCGCGCGGAGCTCGTCGAGCAAGTGGACGCGCTCATCGCCAGAGTGTCGGGCGAGGAGGAATAAAGAAGCAAGGAACGCATACGAGCGCGCGCACGCGCGGCAATTTTGAGTGAAACGAACGAGTGTGCGTCGAGTCATCGATGCGAGACGTTCGTGCTCGCCTTTGTCGCGCGCGATGTGGCTGTCTGAGACGAGACGCGCGTTTTGAAATCACCAAGCATACACTACACCCGACGCGTTTTTTCATCCCCGCGCGAGCGCGCGCCGTCACGCGGCAAAGGCGAGCACGCTCGAACGCATCGTCGTCCCGATCGCGACGCGTTCGCCCGAGAATTTTCGATGCTCGTGCTCTCGGTCTTCTAACGATTCTATCCTCGAGCGAAGCGTGGAGACGAGCCGCGCGCGCGTCTCGAGCGCGCCGGCGGCGTCCAAGAGGGCGAGTCTGTCCCGCGCGAGTCTCTCGTCGAGGGATTCGCACCGCGCGCGTAAAGTCTCCGCGTGCGCCTCCAAATCTCGAAACTTTGATTCGTACCTCTCGCGAACGCGAGTTTCGATCTCTTCCTCCGTCTCGCGCGTCGATCGGGCGAGAGAGCGGTCAAACGACTGCTCGAGCGAGCGACTCGTCTCCGATCGCGGAGACGTCGGCGCCGACGTCGGCGTATCTCGCGACCGCGACGTTTTCAAGGGTGAAGACTCTCGACACCGCGCGCGAACGACTTCTTCCTCTAAAGTCTTCCTGAGCACGTCCATCGCGAGGGCGACGTGTCCGTCCAACTCTTCCAGCTCTCTGCTCTTCCGTTCCCGCTCTCTGTCGAAGTGTTCGGCGCGCTCCAGCGCGCGCGCGCGCAACGACTCCAACTCCTCCCTCATCGCGCGCACCGCCCCGCTCGCCTCGCACTTCGCATCCGCCACGATAAGATCACGTTCCCGTCGCAACTTTTCGCACTCCAACGTCTTCTCCGTCAACGTCGACGTCAACTTCTCCCTCTCTTTGCGTCCGCTCGTCTCGGCGCTCGCCGCCGCCGCGCGCGTCTCCTCCACCGTTCTCACCGACGTCTCCACCACGAGCGCTCGCAAGTCGCGCACCTCGCTCGCGAGCGTCATCATCATCGTCTCCGTCTTCGTCTCCGTCGGCGCGCTCGCGCACGCGCCCATGCTCGTCGTCGTCCCGCGTCGATGTCTCAACTACCGATGAATCGATCGGTCGGATATCTCTCCGTTTCCGTCGACGACGCGCGCGATCGCGACGCGTCTCGACGTTCGAATCGTCCCGAATCGACGCAAAAGACGTCGTCCACCTTGTATCGTCGTTTCGCGCCCGCCCGCGCCCTTCGACCCCCTCGCGCGTCGCCGACTCGGGCCTCGATGCCCCTCGCGTCTCCGGCGCCATTCGTCGCCGCCATGCCCGCGATGACGCGCGAATCGGACCCGCGCGCGCTCGTCGGGGCGCGGATGAAGATCACCGCCGGCTCGTACGCCCGCGACGTGGCCGCGTGCGTGGTGTTTTACGATGAAAACGAGCGGCATCCGTATCACGTGCTGTGCGACGACGGGCACCACATGTGGGCGACGCTCGAATTGAACGCCGGGCGAGGAGCGTCGTACCTCGTGGCGAAGAATAACAAGGAGGAGGACGTGCGGAAAGAGATGACGATGCTGGACGAGCGCTGGAACGGAGGGGAGCGCGAGGAGGAGGAGGGGCAAGAGGGGCGAAGACGGTCGAGCGCGCGGGCGGAGGCGAGCGAAGACACGGCGGCGAGGGAGTCGGACCGCGGGCGAGTGCTGATGATGTACGGGAAAAAACCGTCCAAGAGACAACACAAAGAGACGGTCAAGTTGGCGCAGGAGGCGGAGGCGTTTAAACGGGGTGAATCGAGGAGAAAAGATGCAAAGAAACAGCGCACCGAGTCGGATGACGCGCAGAGTCCCGCGGCTCCGTCGTCCTCGCCTCCGTCCACGGCGGAGATCGAGATCGAAAAGGATCGAGCCAAGCACGCACAGTTACCCTCGACGCCCGCTCCAGCGGGCATCACTCGCTCCGTTCGCGCGCGAGTGCCGAGCAAAAAATATTTAGAGAGCGAAGAGCTCGCCGCGCTTCGCGCAAAGCGTCTCGCCGTGTCTCGAGCCGGCGAGCGCGGGGCATCGCCCGCGCCCGCGTCCGCGCCCTTCGCCTCTGGACCGGTTTCAAAAATCACCACCTCCTCCGTGAACACCGAATCCATCGTCACCGACGATCCAGAGTCCAGTTGGTCGCCTCCGTGACGCGGTACACATGTAAACGCCTCCAATCCACCAATCAGGACTCGTCATTCCGAGCGACTCCACGACCCCGCGACGGATCACCGACACCACTCCACCGCGCGGCCGCTCTTTCGAGGTACGCGCGCGCTCATCGACGCCTCCATCGCGCGCGTTCGCCCGCGCGTTCGCGCGAAACTTTTCCATCGCGTCCGTCTCTCGCGCTCGCGCGTCCTCGCGCGCGTCGCGTCCCCGCGCGTCGTCGCGATGGATGCCGCCGATGCGGTCGGTCGGATGCCGCGACGGCGAGGGACGCCGACGGCGCGAGGACGCGCGCGCGCGGGCGCGGGAGGCGGACGCGACGCGCGCGGGGGGGAGGGCGAACGGCGGATGGGGATGGGTGAAAATTCGCGGCGCGGCGCGGCGCGCGGGGCGAGCACGGCGCGCGTCGCGAGCGAGAGGAGACGCGGGAGACGGCGGACGCGGCGTCGGAACGACCCGCGAGAGGGCTTGTGGTGGGGGTCCGTGACGAGTCCTGATTGGTGGATGGATTTCCGATGGACCAGTGTGTTGGAGCCGCGCCGCGCCGCGCGGAGCGCGCGCGCCGACGGGCGAGAGACTGACGTTGAGTGTGAATTTTTGAACGCACGCGCAGGCGCGGGAGTGGAAAACGCCGTGAGCGACGCGCTCGCGGTCCAAGTTTGGAGTGCATGACGACGACGACGACGGTGGCGGCGGCGGCGGCGGGACAAGGGCCGAGACGAGGCGGCGGCGAGGCGGCGGCGGCGGTGGCGCCGGCGATGGTGTATCATCCGTCCGGGATGGTGGCGCCGGGGGTTGTGCCGTACATGGCGGCGCCACGTGCACCGACGCCCGCGGCGGAGGTTGTGGGGAACTCGTTCGTGAACCAGTTTTACACGATTCTTCACTCGTCTCCGTCGGTGTTGTATCGGTTTTACACGAATGACTCGACGCTCATCGTGAGCGGAGAGCACGGTGGGGCGAGCGATGCGCCGACGACGTATCGCACGCAAAGGGATATTCACAACAAAGTTGTGAGCATGCGTTACGATGAGGCGCAGGCGGATGTGAAGTCGATTGACGCTTCGCACACGCTCGGGGGCGGCGTGCTCGTGCAAGTCACGGGCGCGTTGCGACGCAAGGGGGAGAATTTTGCGCGCAACTTTGTGCAATCTTTCCTCCTCGCGCCGCAAGAGAATGGGTTCTTTGTGTTGAACGACATCGTTCGATACCTCGACAAGGTGCAAATCGCGGGAGAAAAGGCAACCGCGCCGAAGGGTGACGCCGTCAAGAAGGAAACCGCCAAGCAGCCGGCGGTGGCAAAGACGGAAGCCAAGGCGGCTAAGAGTGAGGGTGGCGATAAGGATAAGGAGACGTCTGGAGAGAATGAAGCGGGTGACAACAAGGCCAAGTCCACGGAGGAGAAGAGCGATACCGCTTCGGATGCGGATCCGAACAAGCCGAGAACGTACGCGATGATGGCGGCGGCGGCGAGCGCAGCCGCCACCAAGTCTGCGGGTTCGGGTTCAGCGACGCCGGCGACGCCGGCGACGCCGACTTCAGCTTCGGCTTCGGTTTCGGCCCCGACGACTGGTAAGTCGTCTCCGACGGAGAAATCTGGTCACACCGTGGCGGTGACGAAGCCGGGTTGCGGAATTTTCATCAAGAACATCTTCATCGATACCACGGCTGAAGATCTCGAGCGTGAATTCAGCAAGTTTGGCATCGTGCTCGGTGGTGCAAAAGGTATCAACTTGAAGCCTCCGAAGCTTTCGCACGAGACGAAGTTTGCCTTCATCGATTTCGATGAACCGGCGTCGGCGCAGGCAGCGTTGGAGGCGACCGTGGAACTCCACGGCAAGGTGTTGGCTGTTGAGATGAAGAAGGCGTCCGTCGTCAACGCCAAGGGTGTGAGTGGGAACGGTAAGAAGGATTCAAAGGGCCGTTCGCACGGAGAGGGTGGGGGTGAGCGCAAGGGCGCGAAAAATGGGAAAAAGAAGGCTGATAGCGCCGCTTCCAACAAGTAAAAGAGTGGGTGAAGCATTAATAGCGATAGACGATCCGACGGATGATTTGCACGTCACCTCCCGGACAGATACGATTCAACGCGATAAGTAGACGAGTAATGGCATGAATCAATGAAAACCAACGACGTAAACCGTTCGCTTTCTCTACCGATGGACGCGACTCGGGCGCGGCATCTCGCCTCGAACAACGCGCCGCCACACTTCGTGACGCCGCGAGCGCATGCAAGTACCATTGAACTTTATCATGCACTGGCTTCGTTTGGGACTCGGCGCGCTCGGTTCACAGCGCAACGTCATCGCGACGAAACAGCGAATGGCTCTTGTGCGAGAAGTGTCCTCGTCTTCGTTGTCTTCGCGTCGTCTCGACCCGGCGAGAGAGACAGCAGTCGTCATGGCGCTCGGTGCCGGTGGAATCCTCGGCTGCGCGTACGCGATAGCGCAGACGGACTACTGGGAGAAGGAACGCAAGAAACGTCAAGAGATTGAAAAAGAATGAAGCCAAACGATGAAAAAAATGCTGAAGAGTGTGATACTACAACTGAGATGACGCGACGTCATCCCTCGCGAGAATTTTCAAACCCGGACTGCTGCCAAGAGTCTATAGAGTTTTCATACATTTGCATCATTTCCTGCATAGAATTATTCTGATAGGACATGCCAGACATGCCCCACACCGGCATGACCGCGCCAAAGGGTGGCAGAGGTCCCACCACGGGGGCCGCGCCCGCGCCCAGATCGGTGCCCACCGAGGAGGCCGCGTTCGACGTCATCGATGGCGTTTGTGTCTGCGTCGCCATCAACTGGTGAGCCGCGTGCGCTTGCGCCATCGATACCTGCGCCAAGTGATGAAGGAAATTGCTGTTTCCGATCGTCGTTTGCGCGATCAACTTTTGCAAGTCGGTGTTCAAGTCCAAGGGATATCTCTGAGCAAGTTGCGCGCTTGTAAACGCAAACAAACGATTGAACGATTCCAGTCTTTCCGGTGGAATTACGGCATCGAAGCGAGGTAAATGCGGATAAACCGTCTTACCGTCGCCCCCCGGAAGTCTTGGACGTCCTCTCGGACGTTTTGACTCGGGTTTGGTCGATGACGGTTTGCTCGCCGAGCGTTTTTGTTGCTTCTTCCCATTCGCCTGGGCACCAGTCGTCTCTTCGTTCGCACCCAACGCGCCGACGTGAGACTTCTGGTTGTGCACACTTTCATCCGCATCCGGCTTATCGAACCATCGCAAACCCTTACCTTGGGCGATGAGCTCGGCGATGGAGTTCTCTCGACAGAGCCATAGAAACGCTGGCTTCCTTGAATTGGCGAGATGAACCTTCTGAATCAAATGCAAAGAACAAAGAATGTTTGCGATATCGTACAGGCGTCGAATTTTCGTTTTCAACTTTGCATCATCCTGAGAATCACCCAGGAGAATCCTCGCCGCGGTGTCCAAGCTCACGACGTTCAACTTGGACGCGAGGAAGAGCTGCACAAACTTTTGAGACAACAACCCGAGACTCTTCTCCCGACGACTATCGTTTTGAGCTTCCGGCACCGTGAAACGACCTTGGCCGACGAAATTGGACGGCGCACCCTGCTGCTCTCCCGATGACGCGCGCACCGCGTCCTTGTCTGAACCCGTCGTTCCCGGAGCTCCTCCGTCCGAGTCGGCGTTCCGCGTCTCAATCGGCTTCGACTCATCCTCCTCCGATCGCTCCAGCGACGTGTTATCGCTGTTTCCCTCGCTTCCATTCTTATTTGCCTCGCGCTCGTGCTCAAAGTTCATACCAAACTCGCGAAGACCAGACTCCTTGAGCCGTTTTAAACTCTCCGGTAATCTCCGCACGCCGTGCCACGAGTACTGATTCTTCGCCTTTCTCACCATCACGTCGATGCTCTCCAACACGTTCACGATGTCATAAATCCTTCGTCGCTCCACGCCGAGCGTCGTCGCCGCGTCGTCCAAGCTCACGTCGTCCGTCGACCCGTCTCCGTAGCGCGCTAAAAAGTTTTCGCACAGCAAACCGAGCGATTTATCCTTTCGACTGTACGCCGCCCGCGTCGTCGTCGTCGTCGTCGTCGCCGCCGCCACCGTCATCGTCGTCGTCGTCGCGTTCACACTCATCGACGCCTCACCGTCCATCCGTCCCGCGTCGACGTCCGGCGCTCCCACGACGCCGCGCATCGCAATCTACCAATCAAAACACCGAACGCGCGCGCGGTTCCACGCTGCAGCGAACCGCGATCCGAACGAACGGATCGCACACCGCGCGAACACCCGCACGCGCGATCGCGCTCGCGCGCGCGCGATCGTCTCGCGATCGAACCGACCCCGTCGGCGCGCGCAATCGCATCCGTCCCGCCGGGTCCAGCCTGGTCGGTCGTGCGCGCGCGCGGGAGACATACATCGGTGAACGGGGTGTTTCTCTACGTGTCCCAGTCGTCTGGTGAACGATAAAACGTGACACTGGTGAACGGGGTGTTTCTCTACGACACGTGCGCGCACGTGTCGATCGATAAAAAAGCGTCGCGTTATCCGCGTCGGGTCGTGTGTTCGCCTCACGACGAGTCGTGACTCACGAGGAGTCCCTGTGGGGTGTCCAGTCGCACCGGTCGCGATGCTCTCGCGCGCCACACTCGCGAGCTCGGAGACGAGGACGTCGATCGATCGCGACGGTGGCCGTGTTCGGAGTCCCGCGAGCGTGCCGCGCGGTCGTCGCCGCGTGCGCGAGCGCGACCGCGCGAGGGGCGACCGGGACGATGCCGATTCGAGGCGGCGGCGGCGCGCGGGACGGGGGACTTCGCGTCGCGGGCGGAGGGGTGCGGAAGCGAGCGTCGGGCGCGGGGGAGGATCGAAGCGCGTATCAAGGGATACAGTTTTTAAAATCGTTCGGTCAGCACATCTTGAAGAATCCCGCCATCGTGAACGCGATCGTGGACAAGGCTGGGGTGAAGAGCACCGACGTCGTCTTGGAGATTGGTCCGGGGACGGGGAACCTCACGACGAAGCTGTTGGACGCGTGTAAGAAGGTGGTGGCGGTGGAGTTTGATCCGAGAATGGTGTTGGAACTTCGTCGACGGGTGCAGGGAGATCCGGTGCAGAATAGTAAGTTGGAGATCATTCAGGGAGATTTCTTAAAGGTTGATTTGCCGTACTTCGACGTGTGCGTGGCAAACGTGCCGTATCAGATTTCTTCGCCGTTGATTTTTAAACTTTTAGCGCACAGACCGATGTTTCGAAGCGCAACGTTGATGTTTCAGCGCGAGTTCGCGATGCGACTCGTGGCCCCGCCGGGAGATGCGTTGTATTGTCGATTGAGTGTCAACACGCAACTGTTGGCGCGAACGCAACACATCTTAAAGGTTGGGAAGAATAACTTTCGACCGCCGCCGAAGGTTGACTCGTCCGTGGTGAGACTCGAGCCGAGGCACCCGCAGATACCCGTCAACTTCAAAGAGTGGGACGGCCTCGTGCGATTCTGCTTCGGGAGGAAAAATAAGACGCTCGGCGGAATTTTTAGAACGAAAAACGTCCTGGAGTTGTTGACGAACAACTACCGCACGTACAAGGCTTTGCAAGTCGTTCCGGATAAGAAGGCAAACAAGGCAAAACAAGCGGCGGGAGGCGATTCCATGGACGTCGATGATGCGGGAGCGGCGACGGGGACGTCGCCAGAGGTTGTGAAGCAACTCATCGAAGACGTCCTCGCGACGGATGGCTTCGCGGAGATGCGCTCGAGTAAGATGAGTCAGGATGATTTCTTGCGTCTGCTCGCGGTGTTCAACTCCAAGGGCATTCACTTCGCGTAATTAGTACGCGCACATGTAGTTTTGTAAATAGTTTTGTAAATTGTAGCAAAAAGAGGTTCCGCTTATATTGATGTATGGGGAAGGGCGCTAAGTCGTGTCGTCGTGGGTGAATTCGAGATGGGGGCGACGTCGCTCAGTCGAGACGACGCAAAAGGTATTGCACTTGGACATCCTTGGTCATGGGCATGATCCAGCGGTAGTATAAGTCGGCGACTCGCTCCGGCGCGAGCTTGAAAGAGTCCGATCCCAAGGGCAACGCGAGGGATTCCGGAACTTCTTCGCTGATGTCTGACCCGAAGACTTTCGCCTTGTTCTCCACTCGGCGAACGACCCGATCCTCAACCGCTTGGTTCGTGAGAAGCGCCATCAAACCTTCGGCGTCTTGCGCCTGGATCAATTCCGTGTACTCCTCCGGCTGCGCCATAAATTTGGACTCAGCCACGTATTTACCGTAGTGAATCCGTCTGGAAATAGTCTGCAGGCACGCCAAGTCGCACAAACTCGCGCTCCCGTAGTTGTTATCGTCCCCGCCCTCGCACATCTCCGGCAAGAGATTATCGACGTACATGGACATGATGCGATCGTTAATGTTGATGGATTCTGCGCACGGATGCAACACATCCTTGAAAACGATCGGCGGAATCACCAACGGCGGCAGCGCCTCCGGGTAAAACGCGTGTTCGTCCGGCGACGTGTACCGACGAATTTTACCGTGACTCTGCTCAACCTCTCGAAGCATAAACTCCAACATCGACGCACGATCACCGTCTTCGGTAAAGCAAGGCACAGGAACCGCATTCTTTTGATAAATAGCCGTGTTGAGCTTGTACTGCGCGCGTTCGATGAGCGCGAAGATGATGGAATCCTCTTGCCGAATCAAACTCTGTCGCACGTTATCCAGCTTCAAACGATCGCTGAGATCCTCGTAATCCACCGAATCGTTCACCGATCTACCCACGCGCTCGCGAGACGCCGTCGCGCGCGCCCCCACCGCGGGGCGCCCGCGTTCCGCGCGTCGCGGGGCGCCGCGGCGCTTACCCTCTTCCCTCAACCTCTGCGCGCCGCCCCGCGCGACTGCGCGCGCGGACAGCGACGGGAGCGCGACGGGCATGTCGTTGAGACCCTTCCCGTCGCCTTCGTCGCCGTGTTCTCGCGCGCGGCGTCGACGAGATCGAGCTCGGCGTCGCGATGTCGCGCCACTGCGAGTCGCGGTGCCCCGCCCACGCACCGCCGAGGGCGAGCGTCGCCGCGCGCGCGCGCGGGTCGAGCGCGCGACGGGTGCGATGAGCGACGCGAGTGAGGACACCGACGCGCGCGACGCGCGGGCGACGACGGCGACGACGGCGACGATGGAGACGGCGGATGAGGCGGTTGAATCGTCCGCGTTCGGTGGTTCGGACCTCTTGCGCGCGGCGAGGGCGACGCCGTGCACGCCGCCGCCGATTGGATCGGGAGCGGAGACGACGTCGACGGTCGCGAGCGCGTCGATGACGTGGACGAGTCGACGGGCGACGTTCGCCGATCTCGGGGCGTCTGAAAAGGCTCGATTGATGACGCTCATTCAAAAGTGCGTCGACGGCGAGGCGGAGCGCGAGAGGCTGGAGCGGTTGCTGGAGACGGAGCGGGGTCTGAGGAGGGACATGGAGGAGGAACGGGACGCGGCGGTGGTGCTGGCGAAGTCTCGCGGGGAGGCGTTGGCGGAGGCGAAGGAGAGAGCCGCGGTGCTCGCGGCGACGGTGGTGCGACTGCAAGAGAGAGGCGGACGACCGACGAACGGCACGACCAAACTCTTGATGAGCAGCACGTCGGTGTCCGATAGCGACGACGTGGACGTTCCAACGCCTCGAGGGATGTTGACGTTGTCTCCGGTGCGATCGGGGAGACTGAAGAGTGAGTACGGGGCGGAGTTTCTCGATTTAGTTGATAGCTTAGACGGCGCGAAAATGTAATGTAATGTATGCACTAAATTGATTACATGAGGTATGTTGTTTACTCCCAAGCCTTGCGTCTGGTCTTCGGAGCGCGTTCGTTTTGTGCGAATGGGTTGGTTCGCTTGGATCCCGCCGACGAGCGCCTGTCGTACATGGCGTTGTCTCTGTTGGCGAGAGCGGTTGCCGAGACTCGTCGCGTTCTCTTCGTACCAGTCGGCGCCGGATCTTCGGCACCACCGTTCGACAAGTGGGCAAAGTTGTGTGCGATGTTGCGCTTGGCCTTCTTGCCGTTTCCTAATTCCACTTGGTTCACCGTGGAGGCGAATCTGAGAGAGCACATAGACTCTTCAGCACTATCCAAATCCGGAGCTATGTTAACTACCATCAACGTCTTACCTTCGCCTCCCAAGCACGGCGCGAGTAAGTATGTGAGCTTGCTATTGCGGTACGGGATGTGCTTATCACCCCGTCCAACGGCGGCAAAAACGTCTCCCAGACACGACAAACTCTTGTTGATGGCACAAGCCTCAGTCATGCGCTGACCGCGCGCTCCGCTTCTCTTGGTCCTCTCCGAGCCAGCCAAGTCGACCAAGTTGAGGCAACCGGTGAGCGTCTGACCGGTCGCTTGGTGGACGCCAGTGATGTACAACAGGAACAACGTGTGAGAACGCGACGAGTTCGCGTTCATCTCTGTCTCCGCCACTTCACGCGCCTTCATCGCGCGGCGAACTAAACTAGTCGCTTCGTACACCGAAGTCACTTCCTCACGCACGACACCCGCCACGGTCGGACACCCGCCCTCGGGCGCGTTGACGATGTGGTGGCGCTCGCTGTGAGTGGCGCCCGGGCACAACAAGTCACGAATCTGCTCGTTGTAAATTTCAACGTAGCTCGCCTCCATGGTGTACTCGTAGCCCTTCGCGCGAAGAGCCTCGGCTTGCTCGAGAACCTTGGACACCGCTCGGGAAACGATACCGCGTCGTTCACCTTCTCCTTGACCCAACATGGTATACGTCTTACCCGCACCAGTCTGGCCATACGAGAAGAGGCACACCTTGTAACCATCGAGGGCTGATTGCACCAAGTCAGAAACTTCCTCAAACACGTTTTCTTGGCTCGCGTATTCATTGAAGACACGATCGAAGTGGAACAATCTCGGGTCAAGCTCAGGAATTGACACGGCCAAAGTCTGTTTATCCACGTCCGGCACATCCACAACGTTGTCTTCACCCGGCAACAACGGGCGAACGCGGGCGATGACTCTGACGTTGCCGCGCAATTCTTGAATCATGTTGTGCATTTGACGGCGCATATCGTCGGCTTGCAAGAGCTGTGACTCAAGTTCTCGCACGCGATCAAAAGACGCAACGTGCTCATCTTTGACTTGCTGCGCTCGCTTATGGGCCACCGTCGCTTCCTTGCGCAACTGATCCATCTCGGCTTGCATTTTCACCAACTCACCTTGCTTGCCACCTTCGCGCTCGAGACTTCGCACCTTGGCTTCGAGGCTCGCAATGGTCACCTTCATACGATCAACCGCAGCGCTGTCCGTCTTGATCGGAGCCGGCGCCATGGAGGCATTCGCCGCATGTCGGCGCGCTTCTTCCTTCTCAAGCTTCAATCTGGTGATCTCCGCGTGCAACTTGGATTCACGCTCATTGGACTCCATCAAGACACGCTGCGCCTTTTCCTCGAGCTCAACCATCTCCTTGGTGGGGCCCGAGCTACCGAAGGCTTGAAGCTCGGTGATGAGCTCTTGCTTTTCTCGCGAAGCCGCGGCTTGAAGTTGAGATCGGAGCTCAGTCATAGCGTGTTCCTTCTCAGCGGCCGCGGCGTTGCAAAGCTTCGCGGCTTGTAACGCCAACGCCTCTTGCTTTTCGTTCTCGAGCGTGTCGCGGAGCTTCTCAATCGCAGACTTGAAAGATTTGCTCGAGTCGATGCTGCCGGCCGCCGCCGCCTCAGCCTTGGCTTGAGCGACCGCAACTTCCTTGATGGCCGTGAGCTCAGCCTTGAGGTTGTCGAGGGCGACTTGCTTCTCAGCCGTCAACTTTTGTCGCTGTTCCTCGAGCGCTCGTTGCTTGATGGTTTCAAAGCGTTCGGCGGCGTTGTCTTGAAGCGAGCCCTTGAGTTCAGCGAGCATTGACGCTTTCTCCGCCTCGTGCTTTCTGATCAGTTCATACTTCTCACGTTCCAACGCGCTGACGGCGTTGTGCTTGTCAGAGCTTAACTTTTCCGTGAGCTCTTGAATCTTGCGAGACATGACTTCGGAGTGCTTCTCGCTCGCCGCGACGAGCGCGCTTTGCTTCTCAGCCTCCATCTGCGCCTTGATCTCCGCATCGCTTCTCGAAGATCGAGAGCCGGTCGCGGCGACAGAGCGAGCTTGTTCGAGCTGAGCCGTCAAGCTATCCGAAATCTCCTTCATTGCTTCTTCGTGCGTTTCCTTCAACGCCTGAATGGCGGCTTCACGATCCGCGGTGGCTTGTCGCGTGAGCTCGTCGCGTTGCGCTTGAAGAGCTTGCTCCTTATCCGCCAAGAGTTCAGACTTCACCTGTTCGAACCGCGTAATTGTGCGATCCTTCTCAACCTTGAGCTCGTTGGAGAAGTTTTCAGCGCACTCTTGACGAACACGAACCTCGAGTTCGGACATTGCCGCGGCGTGCGCGTCGCTGGAACCCGTGAGCGCGGAGTCGCGTTCTTGAAGAAGCTTGGACTGAAGTTCTTTCTGTTGCGCTTCGAGCGCTTGAGCCTTGTCCAAAGCGTGAGCTTGTTGCAATTCCTTCGCTTGTTCCGTGAGCGCGCGCATGCCTTCTTGCTTCACGCGAGTCAGCTCCTCTTGCGCAGACTGCTTGACTTGCTCGAGCGTGGCTTGGAGAGATTCGAGCGCGCTCGACGCCTTTGCAGCGGCGAGATCCGCCTTGTGCTCGGCATCCTTGAGCGAGGCTTGAAATTCTGCTTTGAGGTGAGCCTCCTTCGCGGTCGCTTCGGACTTGAACGCGTTCAGCGTCATCTCAGCGGTCGCCTTTTGCTCGTTCAGAAGAGAGTCGAGGTGCACGATGCGTTGCTGCATCTCCTCCTTGCTCTCAGACTTGAGTGCGTTCAACTGTTGTTCGAGCCGGGCGCGGTATTCGCGCTCGAGGCTGTTCACTTCTTCAGTCTTTTCGCGCGTGAGAGTGTCCTCGAGATCACCGAGAGCCTTCTCCTTCTCGGACGTCATCGCCGCGACAATCTTCTCGATGTTCTCTTGCGCCTTTTCGTTGTGCTGCGCGACTTCGGAGGCGAGTTGATCGTACTGAGCGGTGACGGACTCGAGCTTGGACAACTGCGCCGCGAGTTCACTCTTGAGAGATGCTTCGGATTGCTTGAGGTTGCCGACCTCGGCTTCCCACTGAGCCTTTTCTTCGGCGTACTTTTTGGAAAACTCGGCGTGCTGAGATGTGGCGTTTTCGAGCAACGCCTTCGCCGCGGCGAGCTCTTGTTGCGCCACTTGCTTCTCCTGCAACGCCTTCTCAGCCTGCGTCTTCGCTTCGGCCGCAGCCTCACCAGCTTGAGCGGCGCTGACATTTTCCATCTCTCGAAGTTGCATCATCTTCTCCTTCTCCATGGCGAGCGCCGCCTCGGCGTCGGTGGCCGCCTGCACGCGTTCCTCGGCGTCGGCGATCTTCTTCGAGAGCTGCGTCACGACTTGTTGATGCACTTCCTCGCGAATCTTCGCCCGTTCTTCGTTCACGGACTCGATGCTCTTCTGCAACGCCTCCTCAGCTTCCTCAACCTTCTTCAAATGCATCATGTGTGCCTCCTTATCTCTCGCCAACTTTTCGCGCTCCGCCTTCACCTCCGCCAACTCCTCCGCCGTCGCCGGCTCCCGAATCGTATGTTTGGGCGCGTTTGCCGTCGCCTCGATCACGTTCGTCTTATAGTCGCGCTCGATGTCTTGACACCTGGACGTCATCTCATCCTTGTGTTGCAACAACTGCTTCAACGTCTCCTTTTGACTCTTGATGTGATTCGTGAGCTCGGCGACGAACCCCGCCGGGTCCTCCTTTTTCTTCGTCTGCGGTCTCCACGACAGGCACATTTGCGCGTTTTGCATCGCCGGTGACTCATCGTAAATCTCTCGCGCCACCGTTTGCACCTTGGATCTCGCACCATCGTCGAACAAAATCGTATCGTCCTCTCTCGAACCGCCTGCGCGCGCGCGTCGTCTCGTCAGTCGGTTCGGTTCGGTTCGGTTCGGTTCGCCTCGCGCGTCTCGCGGCGGTTTCTTCCCCCTCTCGCGCGGCGCTCGAGAAATCCATCCACCGCGCGGGCACCCTCCCCCCCCCTCCGCGCGCGTCGACACGAAACACGACGAACGAGACTCCGACCGTGGTCTCACACCGCGCGATTCCCATCCTCGCGCTCTCTCGCGCGCGCATCGTCCCCCTTTGTGATCGCGCCTTCATTCATTCGTCCGTTTCCATCGTGCGCGAATCAAATCATCATCCCATCGCGCGTCGCACGCACCGTACGCGCTCGGCCGACTCAACCGTCTCGCGCTCGACGGCGCTTGTTTCCTCGCGCTCATCGTCCCGTCCCCGCTCGCGCTCATCCGTCGCATTCGATCCATCCTTCGCGCGCGCGCGCGTCGAGGGGCAAACAAACCGTCAGTCGCCGTGGTCTCCATTCGAATGCCGCGCGGCGAGTGACGACGCGCGCGCGCGATCGGTCGACCGGTCGATCGGTCGATCGGTCGAGACGCACCTGCTCTGTAACTCGCGCAATTTCGCCGCCGATCCCGGGGGTTGGCCCCCGACGGAGGCGTCGTTCGACGCGTCTCGCAGCGCCATGGCCGTCGCGCGTCGTCGAGTCGCGTCGGCGCGTCGAGTCGCGGACGAGCGATCGATCGATCGGTCGAGTCATGACTCGTCGAAGAGGCCCATCGATCGAGGCCACGTTCCCCTCGGGTGTGTCTGTGCATGGTTTTTGTGGGGGTTCTGGTGATACGTGTAACTGTAGATCGGGTTCGTGTGGTTTGAATACGTATGTGACCACGACGGACGGGAGGTCCCGGTGTCGCGTCGCGATGGCGCGATGGCGCGTCCGTACTCGTACTGCGCGCGCGGGTACTCCATCAGAATGCGCCGATGAACGAAAACGAACGAAAACGAAAAACGAACGGACGAACGAACGGACGAACGCGTCCGACCGGCACTCGTCGTCGGTCGTCGACATCATCAATCATGATGCGGCGAGCGGTGGTGGAGACGGCGCGTGCGATGGTGCGTGCGACGTCGAGGATGGTGAGGACGGAGACGTCGGAGACGACGTCGTCGTCGTCGTCGCGCGCGCGGTCGATGGTGACGGCGGTGGCGACGCGCGCGGACGGAGAGACGGGGACGCGCGAGGGAGGCGCCGGGGAGACGGTGGGGAAGGAGACGACGACGCGGAGACGACCTCGAGCGATGGAGGTGACGCCGAGCGCGTCGAGGAGGATCAAAGAATTGTTGCGAGCGAGGAATAAGGAGTATCTGAAGATCGGAGTGAAGACGCGAGGGTGTAACGGGATGACGTATACGATGAATTACGCCGAGGAGGGCGAGCGGAAAAAGTTTGACGAGTTGGTGGAGACGGATGACGGGGTGAAGATCATCGTCGAACCGAACGCGTTGATGAGCATCATAGGCACGAAGATGGATTACGTGAGCGATCGGTTGAGGAGTGAATTCGTGTTTGAGAATCCAAACGCGAAGGCAGAGTGCGGTTGCGGGGAGTCCTTCACGGTGTGAGGGGGGGAACGCGCGCCGTAGAGATTATTATTTGATTTACTAGCGTTCGCGCGCGCGCGCGAACGGTTCTGAAATGTACAAAATGCACGTTACTAAAATCTAAGATGATGTAAAGCCGCGTGTGAGCTACGATGATGGACGCGCGCGCGCTCTGGACTAGCCCCCCAAGCCCGCTCTGGGCGAGTCTCGCGGGTCGACGTCGATGGCCTCCGCGATGCCTTGACGTCGCCGCCCGAGTCCTGAGCCCCGGGTGAATCCCATCTTTTCTAAAAGTTGACTCCCTATGCCGCGCGTGTGCGATTCGAAGGATGCAAAGTCGTCCGAGACGGGCGCGCGAGACGAGAAGGGCGGGCGCGCGCCTCGTCGGCCTCGCGAGTTCTCGTCCTCGTCCTCGTCCTCGTCCTCGTCGACGCGCTCGATCGCTCGCTGAAACTCGATGGTATCCGTACGTGAACGTTCGTTCGACCTCACCGCCGCGTTTTCGTCGCCATCGTCGTCCTTCCACCTTTGACCTCGATCCTTTTTCTTTTTACCTTCGCGTCTCAGACCGAGCGCTCGCTTTTCCGCGCGCTCCCTTCGCTCATCGCTCGCGAGATACTCGTCGCGCGTCATCGGCTCGGCGCACATCGCTCGAATTTCTAACCACTCCGAACTTCCTTCTCGGGGAATGTCACTCGACCCGTCGACGAAACGAACGACGTACGCTCGCCGTTTCCCGATGCGCGTCTCTCGCGCCTCGGTTCCGAGCGCCGCACTCGCGCGATCAATAAGTTTTCCCTGACCCTTCGCCACGCTTCCGCGCTTCGAGCAAACGATGGTGATCGAACTCTTCTCGCGAACCACGGCCTCCATGCGCGAGACCGCCTCGCGCGCGTCGAAACCATCCCTCCGCGCGCGAGCCGCTCTCGTCGCCGCCGCGTGCAACTTCTTCAGCCTCCGCTTCTCGCCCGGCAAGAGCTTACGAACTCGGGCGCTGAGCGTCTTTCCCGACCTCGTCGTCGACGCGCGTTCGTTCGCGCTCGCGTCCGTCGTCCGTCCCGTGCTCCAACGCCACACGTTCGTCGTCGCCGCCGCCGCTTCGTCATCGGATTCGGTTGACGAAGAAGATGTCTCGTCGTCACCCAGGGCGTCGAGCCGGCGCGCGAGATCGTCCGCTCGGGCGTCGGCGACCGCGAAGCCGTCGGCGGTGACATCCTCGCCGTCGCTGTCGCCCGCGTCGTCGTCGCTCGAGGCGAGGACGGCGAACATGAGACGACTCGGTGTGCGGTTGGCGTGGTTTTGTAGTCGTACAACAAAGTTTAACAAAAATAAATCGAGGCGCGCGCGGAAACGCGAGAACGCGCTCACGCGAAGCCCCACGCGGCGTCTGGATCGTTATCAACGCTGTCGTCTTCGTCCATGGACGCCCAGAGATCGGGCTCGCCGGCGCCGGCTCTGAGCACGCGCGCGTCGCCGTCGCTCAAATCCACCACGGTGGACGCCGCGTTCGCGTGGCGTTGGCCGATGTCGATGAGAAAGCCCAGTCCTCGCGGTAAGTACGTGTCGTAAATAACCGCCGGATCCTCGTCGCACTCGGGCACGGTCGAACACATGAGCGGTGCGTCGAGGAGGTCGAGCAGCGCCCTCGTCACGTCGCAATCCGGTATCCTCACGCCCACCGTCTTTCGGCTCTTACACTGCCTCGCCTTATCCTTGGTCGACTTGTCCATCAAGCAAACCTTCGGTAACTCTTTCGATGCCGGTAAGATGAGCGTGTACGGCCCCGGAAGACACTGTTTCGCCAGCTTGAACGGCAAAGGCATCCCGGGTTTCGGGTTACTCGGAAATCCCGTCGTGTACGCGTCGATATCCTGAAATCCTCGACACAAAATGCTCAGCGGTTTGTTCAACCCGGCATTCTTGATGTCGTACAATTTTTGTACCGCGTTTTGATTCGTCAGATCCGCCACGAACGCGTATTTCGTGTCCGTGGGGATGATCCCGACCTCGCCCGCGCGAATCGCCTCCGCCGCCTGGTCCAGCTTCCACGCCTCCCCCTCGAGACCGACGACGTCGAGATCGAGCTCGACGTACATCGCCTCCGCGACGAGCGTCGCCTGACCGCCTCCTCCTCCCCCGCCTCCCCCTCGTCCGCGCTTCGCCCGCGTCGTCGTCGTCCTCGCCCTCGTCCGCTCGCCGCCACCGCCGCGCTTTTCCCACCGCCGCGTCCGCGCGCGCCCTCTCACCGCCCTCTCTCCTCCGCGCGCGCCGACGCGCGCGCGCGCATCGACGCGCGCGCGCACTCTCGCCATCGTCGCCATCGTCACCGCCCGTTCGCTCGCGCGCGGCGCGTTGTCGCGTCCGCACTCGTCGCCGCCTCGATCGATCGATGTCTCGACGAGACGACGACGACGACGATCGCCGTCGCCGTCGACGGTCGAGGAGCGCGTCGAGATCGTCGTCGTCGAGGTCGAGGTCCGCGAGCGCGCGCGCGCGAGGACGCGGGAGGAGAGAGCGGCGTCGGGAGCGACGACGAGGTGGATGCGAATCGAGAAGCCCGTCGCGTTCGTCGTCGTCGTCGTCGTCGTCGAGATCGCGATCGAGGAGGGAGAGGAAGCGACGACGAAAGGAGGAGAGACGTCGTCGTCGTAAGAGGGAGAGGAAGCGGCGGCGGCGCGAGCGGAGCGGATCGAGGTCGAGGTCGAGGTCGAGGCGTCGGTCGCCGCCGCCGGGACGCGGCGGCGACGCCGACGAGAGAGACGCACGCGATCGAGACGCCGTGGTCTCGAACGAGGCGCCCGTGCGTCGAGATACATCGCCAGAACCCGACCCCGAGCCCGCGGCGCCGCTTCCCCCGCCTCCGACGTCGGCGGCGATGACGCTCGAGCAATATCGAGCGTACGTCGCCTCGCAGGCGCACACCAAGGGCACCGTGCACGCCACGCCCGCCGAGGAAAAGGCTGAACAGGAGGATAAGAGAAAGCACGGGTGGTGGCCGTGTATGAGTTACAAGTGCTCGGGGAAGACGCTCAACCCAAAGGTGGCTGAAAAATGCGAGGCGTGCGGCGCGTTGAAGCGCATAACGGGCTCCTCGTTCAACGCGTCCATGTCCGCCGACCAATATCGCTGGAACACCGAGGTTCGTCGTCGGTGACGACGCGTCTCATTCATAGTTTAGTTTTTTCCATCGTTGTAGTGATAGATTCCACTCGTAGCGCACGGTTTCGTCGCCTTCTCGACGCGCGTCCCGGCGCGTCCCGGCGTCTCGGCGTCTCGGCTCCGGGGACACCAACCTCCGCGACGACACATAGCATCGCGCGAGCGCGCGCGAATCTGAGCCCTCCCGAGTCGCGCGCGAGAAGTGTACGGACGCGTCGCGCGCGTCTTTGGACGCGCGCGCGAGTTTGACGCGCGTGAATCGACGAAGGAACGAACGTCGGCGGGAGGGATGCTAGCGCTATCGCAATCGTTATCCTTCCGGGCGCCCGTGAATCTCAGGCGCGAGTCGCGAGCGAGTCGAGGGGAGTCGAGGCGAAAAACAATCTCACACGCGTGGGGCACGCGCTCGCGCGCGGCGGAGCGCGCGAACGGACCGGATGAGCGGTATTACGAAGAGATGGCGTGGGGGGACGGCGCGGTGAGAACGGCGAGCGAGGACGGCGAGGCCGAATCGTGTCCGTTGGATTTGCACGACGAACGAGCGAGCGATTTTGAAGCCGTCATGTTGGTCGTGGGGACGACCGTGGGAGGTGGTTTCTTGGCGATGCCGTATTTCGCGGCGCCGACGGGATTCCTACCCGCGGTGATGATGTCGGTGGGCGCGTGGGCGGTGTTGGCGGCGAGCGGATTGATGGTTGCAGAAACGCTCATGCATACGTGGGCGAGGTCCAGTGGACG
>Ga0208130_1000459_pt1 | contig 21349 bp, 19 predicted proteins | sample ETNtaG_31_FD_185771 | JGI IMG/M metagenome (GOLD analysis project Ga0208130, IMG submission 185771) | Marine microbial and viral communities from oxygen minimum zone, Eastern Pacific Ocean - ETNP201310SV78 (SPAdes) (version 2) | ecosystem: Environmental > Aquatic > Marine > Oceanic ...
ATCCTATCCCCACCAGATGGCGGAACTAAATTCAGATATTTCCAAATTAACCCTTTACCAGAGGGTGTTCCAGAAGAAATGATGCAAGAAATTGCAGCAGATGCATTTGAAAAAATAGGCGCAGCTCATCATAGAATTGACACTACTAAGCATCCAGCAATGCATAAAACCGAAACTATTGATTACATTATTTTGCTTAAAGGAGATGTAACCTTAGTCCTTGATCAGGAAGAGGTTGACTTAAAGCCCTTTGATGTAGTTGTCCAAAGAGGGACAAATCATGCTTGGGTAAATAATGGAGACGAACCAGCTTTACTAATAGCTGTTTTAATAGATAGTAAAATTAAATAGCTTTTTTAGAAACCAGCACGACCATCTTGAATGATCCCATAATAATCTTTATCTAATAAAGAGTATGTTTTTTCTCCAGGCTTTTTAACAAAGATCTGGTTACCTTTAACTTTATCAAGATGATATGCTTCTTCTCTTAAATCGTTCTTTTTTAATTTGAACGTTCCAGTGGTTTCAAGCTCCTCAATAATTCTTATAAAAACTGGCTGAGCATAACTTGGCAATCTTTCTGATACAAAATCAGAAAATTTATTCCACTCAAAATCATTTAAATTGCAATTGAATGCAACCATTCCAGCTCTCCCTTCACTTTGTGGTACTTTGACACCAAAAACATTAGCCATATTAACTTGATCAAATGCATTAAGAATTTCAGCGACTTCATTGGTTGAGACATTTTCAGACTTCCATCTAAAAGTATCTCCAACTCTGTCAACAAACTGATAATGTTGCCTACCTAAAGCAAAACCAACATCCATAGTTTTTAAAAGATCTCCAGTATCAAACCAGCGATCTCCATCCTCAACAACATCTCTAATTATTTTCTTTTCACTTGCTTGTGCATCTGTATAGCCATTATAGATTGCATTGGGACCAATCTTCATAAGAGCTAAGCCTGGAGAATGATCCTTAATTTCAATGTAGTTTCCATTTTCATCAACTTTTAATTTATCCTCAGCCACATCATAAGCAAAAAGCTTGATATCTGTATTTGTCATTCCAATAGTTTGATCCTTGTTAAGCAAATTCATAAACATGCCATTTGCTTCACTGGCTCCATATATTTCACAAATTCGATCAACATTAAATCTGTTTCTAAAGGTATCCCAAAGATCTGGCCTCAGACCATTGCCAACCATTTTTGAAATCGGATTATTTAACTCTTCATCACAAGGCTCTTGAAAGCTCAGGTATCTGCATAGTTCGCCAACATATACGAATGCTGTTGTCTTAAATTTTTGAACTTCACTCCAAAAAGATGATGCAGAAAACTTACGTTTTATAAAAGTAGATGCGCCCACTTGAATACATGCACATAAACCAAGAATTAATCCTGTTGAATGATATAAAGGAAGACAATTATACATACAGTCATTACTAGTAAGTCTATATCCAGCTATTGTTATGTTTGTAGATCCCGCAACAATTTTTACATTTGGAAATAGTGCTGCTTTTGGAACACCAGTAGTGCCTGATGTGTATATATAGAATGCAGTATCTCCAGCAATCACATTATTAGTTTCCTCAAGATTTATAGACTTTGATTCATCAAGACTTTCTTTTACATTGGTTGCCCATTCAGGACAATTATTTGGATTATTATCTTCTACCCATATTAAATCAGACTTATTAGTTATATTTATTTCCGATAATACACCCTCTAAAGAATTAGATAATTCATCACCAAAAATACATTTCTTCGAGTCAGATGTATTTATACAATGGACAAGAGGTTTTCCAGTAAGGCTTGTATTGATTAATGCACCAATTGCTCCTAACTTATTTATAGCTAAAAGTGATATAACAAAATTGGGCCTATTTTCCATGAATAAAACAACTTTATCACCATGTTCTATGCCTTCTTTTGAGAGCTTATTTGCAAGAATATTTGCAGCTTCATTAGTTTGTGAATATGTCCATACTTCATCTTCAAAATATAGAAAATCTTTATCACCATGCTCTTGAACTGTATCTTGAAAAGAGTGGGCAAGAGATGAATTTGAATCTAATTCTGGCCACTTATACCTTAAAAGGGGAATGATGTACCTTAACTCCCCAATCACTCTGAAAAATTCTGCAATCTTTTTAAACATCTTATAAATTAAATATATATAATTTTATATTATAATCCCACCAATCTTTTTTATATAGGACATAATAAAATGAATAACCCAGCTAATTATGATTTTGTAGTTTATGGAGCTTCTGGCTTTACCGGTAAGCTTGTTGTTGAGTATGCATTAAACCAGTACTCAAATGAAGATATTTCATGGGCTATAGCAGGAAGAAATCTAGAAAAACTTCAAAATCTTAAAGAAAAACTTAAATTAACCAATGATGTTGGAATCATTCAAGTTGATAGCGAGGACCAATCTTCAATTGATGCGCTAGTTCAGCAAACAAAATGTGTTTTAACAACTGTTGGGCCATATCAACTTTACGGGGACAAGGTTGTAAGAACATGCATATCTTCAGGTACAGATTATGTTGATTTGTGTGGTGAGGTTGGCTTTATGCATAAAATTATCTCTGAATGTTCTACAGAGGCAAAACAAACAGGCGCAAGAATAGTTTTTTCTTGTGGCTTTGATAGCATTCCTTTTGATCTTGGAGTTTTATTTGTTCAAGAAGAAGTAATGTCCAAACATAATAAATACGCACCTTCTGTAAGAGGAAGAGTAAGGGATATGAATGGAGAGTTTTCTGGGGGAACAGCCGCATCAATGAAGGCAACAATGGCTGCTCTTCAATCAGATCCAGAACTTTTAAATATTCTAGTAAATCCACATGCGCTATGCGAGGGTTTTCAAGGCGTACAACAGGATGATGATTCAAAGCCAGTATATGATGAAGAGCTAGATACGTGGGTAGCCCCGTTTTTTATGGCTCCAATCAATACAAAAAATATCCATCGCTCTAATAAATTAATGAATCATATTTATGGTGAAAGCTTCAAATATAATGAAATGTGGATTCAAGGGCCTGGAGAAGAAGGCAAAGCCGCTGCTGAATTCATATCAACTATGAATCCTCTTGGGGATGCTCCTGAACCTGGCGAAGGACCTTCAAGAGAATCTAGAGAAAATGGAAACTATGATGTACTTTTTTGTGCAGATATTGATGGCGAGACTATTAAAGCTTCGGTTAATGGAGATATGGATCCAGGATATGGCTCTACATCAAAAATGATAACTGAAAGTGCTATTTGTCTTGTTAAAGATTGTCAAGATCTTGATGGTGGAATATATACACCCGCCTCATCCATGGGCACAAAGTTAATAAAAAGATTAGAAAGTAATGCTGGACTGACTTTTAAATTAGAATAATTTAGAGCTCACCCTTTTTTCTAAGTTCTGACCTTATTTTTGTAGCGCTTATCGAAGAAATTTCTTCATCAAAAACTTCTTCTTCGAATACATAACCAACACCTCTTCCATAAGTGATATTTGTTATATTTGGTACGAGCATTATTTCGTATTCTACTCCTCTTTTATAATTATCTTTTAACAGATTATCTTCGATATTTTTGCAAACATCTTCCCAGCAAAAGGGATTGTCATCCTGACCTTGACCACCAGACGCACCCTCTACATCTCTAACTTGTATTATTACCTGACCTGTTTTCTTTATGCATCTTTTAAATAATTCCTGATGACCTTTATGCCAAGGCTGCCATCTTCCCAGCATTTGAACAGTAGGCTTCTTCCAATTAAACATTTTTTAAAATCTCTTTAGCTAATATTTCATGATTTTTATCATTCATCTCAGTAATTCTATAGTCCACATCTGTTGGCTCTTCAAACATTTTATTAGTATCCTCATATCTACCTGATTCAATTGTATTCATCCATATTGTAATATCAGGATCAAAATTGGTTTTAGTTTCTTTTGTTGGACAAACAAAATCGCAGATAACAATTCTTCCATGTTTTTTTTCATAGTCTGCCAAATTTTTCATCCTCAGACTTTGTCTAATTCTTCCTTGTGGGGAAAAATCCCAATCGTTTGCCATCTCTCGAACAATATCAGCGTTATACCATGCAGCATTTAAAAGTGGCTGCATTCTTTTTGCTAGATATGTTTTACCACTTCCGGGGAGCCCCATTATTAATATTTTCATTATCTTATTTTTTTTATGCTAAAAATTTCGTTTTTAAACTGTATTTCACCGGAACTATCAATTGTTTTCTTTACTTTGCTATGAAGCCTAGTATTTTTTTCAAGGGCTTGAATGTCTTTATCTGGGATTTGACCAACGTATAAAATGTTAGCCCATTTTGCATCAGTATTGTGTCCAAACAGTTCTGTAACAGTTTGATCAGGAGCCTTCTTAAAATTAAAAGAGTAATTCATTGGTTTTGCGAATGAATATTTATTGTTTTCGCCTATTGGATTATTTTTTAAATACTCAATAATATCTTTTGCAGTATTAGGAAAAGGCTCTTTATCTTTAAATGCAATTTTAAGAATCTTTTGAATTGAATCTCCTCCTGAAGAATGAGTCACAAGGAGTTTCCCAGATTTATTCAATAAACGCATTAATGGACCTATAACATTTTTTACTTTTACTTCTACTGAAGATGCAGCCCTATATGCTTGTGATGCAATAATGAGATCGTAATTATTATTCTTGTAATCCGTTTTGATAAATTGTTTTAGATGTTTTTCATTATCTTCTCTATAAACCCTGATAATGCATGGGTTTGAATAAGATGTTCTGCTTTTGCTATCAATTTCAATACCCCAATTTTTTTTAATAAAATTACCAAGTTTATTGCCAGTAATTTGTGAGTGAAAATCAAACGAATTATCACTTTTTAAGATTAAATTAAATTCTTTAACTTTTTGATTTTTTATTTTTGTTGAGTTCTCAATTAGTCCTAATTCTGCAAACTTAACATTTGTCATTGTTACTAAAAGATTAGGATGCTCAACAAATCTATCAGGCATTTTTTCTAATGTATTTTTTAAATCTTCATAACTTATTTCTTTGCCAGTTATTAGAAGCGAAGTGTATGGATGGTATCGGTGAAAACTTTTAATGACATTAGATTTAATTGTGCCATCTCCTGTACCTGCATCAAGTATTCTTAGATATGATTTGTTTTGAGAAAGGGCAGCAATATGTGGATAAAGTCGAAGAGAAATGGCTTTTTTTTCACTAGTATTTTGTATGAATGATAGATATTTTAGTCTATCATCGAAGAATCTTTTTTTTCCCATCATTACCCCTAAAAATACTTATATAGATAATAATCTAAATAACAAAATAATGCATTTACTCATGAGATATTTTCAGATTAAAATGGCATTAAATTAATCATAGGAAGCAAATATGTCGGAATCAAAATTACCTTTGACGATTGGTATTGGAACACGAATAAGAAAATCTCCATATTATGAATCAGATTTAAAGTACGGAGTAACTGGTTTTACGGTATACAACAAAATGTATTTACCAACAGGTTTTTCTGGTCCAGAAAAAGAATATGAGAGCTTAATAAACGATGTAACTTTTGGTGATTTTGCAGCTGAAAGACAAGTAGAAATCAATGGTCCTGATGCTCACAAATTTGTTTCTTATGTTCAACCAAGAAATTTAGAAAAATGTGCAATCGGCTCATGTAAATATATTTTATTGACTGATACAAATGGTGGAATAGTAAATGATGCTTGCTTGTTAAGATTGGAAGAAAACAAATTTTGGATTTCACCGGGAGATGGTGATGTAATTTTATGGTTGCAGGGTATTGCTATAAATTCTGGAATGGATGTTTCTATTCATGAGCCTGATGTATCGCCACTTCAGATTAGTGGTCCTAAGTCAGGCAAGTTAATACAAAAGCTTTTTAATGGTGAACATGATGATTTGGGTTATTACAAAGCCAAACAAACATCTTTGAATAATATTCCAATGGTAATAGCCAGGACAGGATGGAGTGGTGAATTAAGTTATGAATTATATTTACAAGATAGAAAATTAGGCAATAAGCTTTTTGAGCTAGTTCATGATGCTGCAAAAGAATTTAATGGGAGAGTAATAGCTCCAAATACAATAAGGACCATTGAAGGTGGATTATTGTCATATGGCAGTGATTTTGGTAGAACCCATAATCCTTTCACAATTGGATTTGGTAGGCTTGTTGATCTTGATCAGGACGTTGATTTTATTGGTAAAGAAGCACTTAAAGCCATCAAAGAGAAAGGACTTACAGAAAAATTGGTAGGTATCGAATTAGAAGGGGATCCAATTAGGCAAGCTCCTGAAAATTTTTGGCCTATTAAAAATTCTGATAATAAAAAAATTGGTCGAGTTTCAAGAGCTTTCTTCTCACCAAGATTAAAAAAGAATATTGGATTGGGAATTGTTGATATTGATTATGCTGATGAACTAACGAAGTTTTTTGTTTCAACACCGCATGGTGACCTAGAATCAGTAGTTGTTTCAATGCCATGGTTTGAGGCTGAAAAAGACACAAACTTAGATTAAGTATGCATAAAGTATTAATTTTAATTTTTTTCGTATTAAATATTAACTCGATGACTATAGATAACCTTGATGATATCAGAGCTGACTGGGATATATTTTCAGATAGGGTGATGGGAGGAATTTCTGAAGTATATTTCTATGAAATGGATGAAGGTAATAAAAATTTTTATAGACTTGAAGGTAATGTAAGTACAGAAAATAATGGAGGATTCATTCAGTCTGTAGCCAGAATAAAAGATATTAATGAAGAATATAAAGGTATCAGAATGACTGTTAGAGGGTCTGAGGATAAATATTATGTTTGGATTAGGACTCCAGCATGCAGGTTCCCATGGGACAGATATCTTGTTAGTTTTACTCCAGGCAAAGAATGGTCAACTATTGAAGTTCCGTTTAGTGATTTTAAAAAGTCTAATTTTTATATGAGAAAAAAGATGAATATTAGTAGAATTAAAACTGTTGCACTTGCAGCATATGGAAAAGACTTTAATGCTCAGCTAGATATAGCAAACATAGAATTCTACAAGTAAGTTGTTTTCTTCACTAGATAAAAAATTCATGAGGATTGCTTTAGATTTAGCTAAAGAATCATTTGATTTTGAAGAAGTTCCTGTAGGCGCTGTAGTTGTAAAAGATAAAAAAATTATAGGAAAAGGCCGTAATAGGGTTATTGCAGATAATGACGTCAGTTCTCACGCAGAAATTAATGCCATAAGAAATGCCTCAGCTGCAAATAGAAATTATCGACTTAATGATTGTGTTATGTATGTAACATTAGAGCCATGTCACATGTGCGCCAAAGCAATAGTTGATGCCAGAATTTGCTCAGTTATTTTTGGATGCTCTGAACCAAAGACCGGAAGCATAATTTCTATTGACAATTTTTTTGATAAAAATGAGCTCAATCATAATCCCGAATATCAAAATGGCTTATTTAAAGAGGAGAGCTCCAAGCTATTAAAAGATTTTTTTAGCTTGAGAAGGTAGATATATTTTTTTCCATTGTGGTGTGTGGAATATCTGTATCCGAACCGTAGTATTTTTTTACAATTTTATAACCTGAAACTTTATAAAAATCTATTGCATGGTCTCTGGCATTAAGGACAATTTTCTTTGCATTATTTTTTTTTGCATTTTTTTCAAGTAACCTTAGAACCTCTTTACCGATGCCAATCCCCTGTAAATTTTTCGCAACTGCCATGTATCTAACTTGAGCTTCATCCTTATTATTAAAATGAAGTCGACCACAGGCAACAATTTCTTTTTCTTTGATACCTATTAAATGAAATGCTGACTTTTCAAACTTATCTTTTAAGGAACTTATATTTTTACCAATCGGTTTGCGAAGAATCTTCCATCTAAATAGGTCGTACTCTTTAAATTCTTTTTGGTTCGTTGGAGTTTTAAATATTATTTCATTCATTTAGATCTAGCCATATAGGACAATGATCTGAGGGCTTTTCCATTGCACGCGCATCATAATCAATTCCAACAGCATTAATAGAATCTTTAAGGTTATCTGAAAGCATAATATGATCTATTCTCAAGCCTCTCTTTGGATTTTGGTCAAACATTCTTGATCTATAATCAAACCATGAATATGTTTTTGAATCATCTGGATATATTATTCTCCAGGTATCTACAAACCCTAAGTCTCTAATGCTGTTCCACATCTCTCTTTCTTCTGGTTGAAATGATGTTTTGCCATCTCTTAACCATCTTTTAGCATTTTGTTCGCCTATTCCAATATCAATATCTTTTGGGGACACATTAAAATCTCCCATGACAATTAAATTATTATGATTTTTTTTAAGCTCAACTATGTGTTCTTGAAGATCTTTATAATATTTTATTTTTTTTGGGAATTTTGTTTCGTGTTTTACATTTTCTCCTTGAGGGAAATACCCATTCATAATAACCAATTCATTATCAGCATACTTAAATGTTGATTGTATAAATCTTTTTTGATCATCTTCAGTATCATTTTTAAAACCTTTAACTGTCTGAAGTGGCTTTATTTTACTCAAGATGGCAACACCGTAGTGACCCTTTTGACCATGATATTCAACGTGATAACCAATATTATTTATAGACTCTATTGGAAAGTCTGGGTCATTCACTTTAGTTTCCTGAAGACCAATAACATCAGGATCAATGCTATCTCTTAAGTGCTCAATTTGATGGAGTCTCGCACGAACGCTATTTATGTTAAAAGATACAATCTTCATATTTATTTAATTGAAGATAATATAGTTTTTTTATTCAAATTTAAAAAATCATTCATTATATTTGTTGTTTCCAGTAGCTGATAATCTGTTTTTATATTTATTGCATTATTACTATTAATATCTTCTTTTTTATTAAATTCTTCAAGCTCATCATATGTAGCAAAGGTATTTAAGCCAATTGCCGACCTTCTTTCATTTTCAATCTCTAAAAGCCAATCTTTTCTAAGTTCTTTTTGCAATTCCCTATCTTCAATATTTAAACTCAAAAGTTTTTTATCTTTATTTAAATCGTATCTATTTCTTATTTTTTTAAGGTAATTTAGATTCGGTTCGTCACTTAATCGATACTCAAATTGGTTAATGACTTGATCAATCAATTCATTATCCATCTTAAATTTAAAATGTCGATATGGTCTTATAACGTCCCAAGAAAGAGCTGTTGGATAAGAACTTTCACCAACCGTGCTAATATCCCAAGTGCTTGGCAGCTCTATATCAGGAAGCACACCTTTATTTTGTGTACTCATTCCATTCACTCTGTAATATTTTGATTCAGTGATTTTAATTTGTCCTTCAGAAAGATTTTCTATACTTTGAACTGTTCCCTTACCAAATGTCCTATGCCCAACTATTAAACCTCTTCGGTAATCTTGAATCGCTCCAGCTACAATTTCTGATGCGGATGCAGAATATCTGTTTACTAATACAATTAATGGCTTCTTCCAAACTTGAACAGCATTATTATCACCGTAATATTGAATAGAGCCTCTTCTTTGTTTTACTTGTACAGTAGGCCCTGAAGAGACAAAAAGGCCTATAATTTTATTGGCTTCAATTAAAGCTCCACCGCCATTGTTTCTTAAATCAAGTATTACTGCATCCACATCAGTTGAATTAAAGTCTTCAAGTATATTTCTTATATCTTTACTACTGCTTTTAAAACTTTTATTTCCTTTCTGATACTCATCAAAGTCAATATAAAAGGAGGGGAGATCTATTATCCCAATCTTATTATTGCTTATTTCAATTACTTCTGACTTTGCAGCCCTATCTTCTAATTTTATTTCTTCTCTTTTTAATGTAATTAATTTCCTTGCATCAGTCTCCGAATTGAAAGAGATGAACTCTATTTCTACTTCAGAGCCAGCTTCACCTCTAATCAAATCAACAACTTCATCTATTCTCCAGCCAACAACATCAACAAACTCATCTTCATCTTGTTGCCTTATTTTAGAAATTCTATCTTCTGGCTTAATCTTTCCAGATTTTTCAGCGGGACCACCAGCAACTAAGCTTATTATTTTTGTATAGTCATCTTCGACTCCGAGCAAGGCTCCTATGCCATCAAGTTTAAGGCTCATACTTAAATCAAAATCCTCAGCAGATCTTGGAGACATGTATGAAGAGTGTGGGTCAAATTGATTACTTAAAACATTTATAGCAAGCGAAAAGATATCTTCTTCTCTTTGCTGATTTATTCTCCTAATTCTATTTTTATATCTTTTTATTAGATCATTATTAGGTTCAGAACTTGATGAATCTGATGTTCGCGCTATTAATAATTCATTTTTTGTTTCTAGTCGCCATTGCTCCTTTAGATCATCCACAGACAGCGCCCATTCATTATCTTCATAATAAATATCTAAATACTCCTCTTTATTAAAATCAAAATTATTATCTTTAATTAACTCTATTTGATATTCTGAAAATAGTATTAGTCTTTTGAAGTATAAATTTATTAACTCGTATCCAAGCTCTATATTAAAATCATCATCATTTTGAAATCCTGATTTTTTTAGATAATGATCAACTTCGTCCAAAGTGAAATAATTCTTATCCTTATCAAGTCTTTCTATAATTGCTTGAATATATTTTTTATTAAAATCAGTTTTATCAAATCTAGCTTCAAAGTGATCTCTTTTTAAAATCGAATATATTTCTTTACTTAAATTCTTTTTATTTTGACTGATATTAATTGATTCATACTCAAAAGCTGAAACTCCAATTGTTAAAACACAAACAAGTAAATATAGATATTTCATAGACTTTACAAACCTTGAACTTCTGCTGCTTCTTTTCTAACTATTTCAGGAGAGCCCAAAATATGTCTATTAAGACCAATTCTTTTAAACCAATAGTGTAAGCCTAAAAGGTCAGTAAAACCCATGCCTCCATGCACTTCGGTAGATTTTTTTGACACCATTTTTGATACCTCAGAAACATGTGACTTTGCATGACATGCCATTAATCTTGAATCGGTTTCATTGTTATCAAAGCTATGAGCTGCATGCCAGACAAGCGCATAGCATGGCTCTAATTCAGCTGTCATTTCAGCACACATATGTTTAACAGCTTGAAAGCTTCCAATCACTCTATTAAATTGCTTTCTTTCTTTAGAATATTCAACTGCTTTATCAATCATGGACTGAGATGCCCCAACTGAATCAGCTGCAATAACAATTCTTCCTGCATCTATTGATTTTTCTATAGCACTATAAGATTTTTTTGAGTTTTCTAAAATTTCTATAGGTGTATCTTTAAAATGCATTTCTTTAAAAGTTCTTGTTTTATCAACTGTTGTTAGTTCTATACAGTCTATTCCCTTGGAATCTAGAGAAACTATTCCAATCTGACCTTTATCATTACATAGCATTACATGAGAGGCATATTCAGAATCTAAAACAAATAATGTTCTCCCACTTACCTTTTCATCTGTAAACTTTAGATTGCTCGAATCTCTAGAGCCAAAGTACTCCGAAAATCCAATGGCAAAGTTAATAGAATTATTAGACATCCCTTCAAATAGTCTATCTTTTTGCTCCTGATTAGCTCCATGTTTAACAGCAATTGGAGCAATAACATATGAACCGGCAAATGGAAGTGGCCCAATACATGAGCCAATACTTTGACTTATTGCTACTGCAAATAGTAAATCTAAGCCTAGGCCACCATTTTCCTCTGGAATTAAAATATTATTAATACCAAGATTTCTTATACCTTGATGAAGCTCATCTTTAACTTTGGATTCTTTATCTTTAGCTATCTCTCTAATAAGATCTAGAGGAGCTTGTTCAGATAGAAATTTTTTTACATTATCTTGAAAAAAAATTTGATCTTCTGATAATCCAAAATACATTTTAAGCTCCTTGTTGAACCTTTGGTTCTTTGGGCATTCCAAGACCTCTTTCAGAAATAATATTCTTTTGTATTTGGCTGGTACCACCACCAATTATTAAACCAAGAAAATACATATATCCTACTTGCCAAGAGCCACCATCTCTCAAATTAGGACTATTTTCGTATAGTGTGCCTAACTCACCCATAATATCCACTGCGAAACCTTCAAGTTCGTGTCTTAGCTCTGTTCCTATAAGCTTTTGTAACATTCGAGCTATTTTTACATCTTGGTTATTATTTAACTTTGCTGATAAAACCCTCAAAGAATTGGACTGGAATGCAATTACTTTAGCTTGAATCCTCATTAAGTTATCTCTATACACCTCATTATCAATAATTTTTTCGCCATTTATGGTTTCATACTTCATCCTCTCAATAAGCGAATTCAATCTATTCATCATCGCATTAGGATCAGAGAGTGAGCCTCTTTCATGACCAAGTGTTGCATTTGCCACAGCCCAACCTTCTCCTCTTTTACCAACAATATTTTCTTCAGGGACTGTTACATCTGTAAAAAACACTTCGTTAAATCCAGCATTTAGCGTCATATCCACCAATGGTCTTATTTCAATTCCAGGAGCATCCATTGGAATTAATATATAACTTATTCCTGCATGTTTAGGAGCTTCAGGCTCTGTTCTAACTAAACAGAACATCATTTGAGAATATTGAGCAGTACTTGTCCAAATTTTTTGCCCGTTAATTACCCAATTACCATTAATTAGCTCTGCTTTAGTCTGGAGACTTGCTAGATCACTTCCTGCATTAGGTTCAGAATATCCTTGGCACCAAATAATTTCACCATTTAATGTTGGCTCTATGTATTTTTGTTTTTGTTCTTCAGTTCCAAGCTCTAAAAGAGTGGGGACCAGCATATCAATTCCCTGGCCACCCATTGGAGGAGGTGTATTTGTTTTTGCAAATTCTTCTGCAATAATTCTGCTTTTAATAAGATCGATTTCTCCGCCAAAACCACCATATTCTTTTGGGATAGACCTAGCAAAAAAACCTTTTTTTATAAGAAGTTTTTGCCAATCTGACCTTTTCATTTTAATTTCACCAGATTTAGATTTCTCCGATGATAATGGAACCTTAGAGGACTCTAAATGAACACCTGAATACTTTTTACAAAAGTCTCTTACTTCATTTCTAAAATCTTTATATTCAGAACCAAAATTTAAATCCATAATATTACCTAATTAATCCCAATTTGGTTTTCTTTTTTCAAGAAAAGCTGATATGCCTTCTTTTGCATCCTCTCCTTCAAAACATTTTGCTATTTGTTTTTTTAAATAAGGAAGTGCTTCGTCAAAGCTTTTTGAATCTTGTTTTTCGTAAGCCTCTAGACCAAATTTCATTGTCTCTGGAGCCAAACTTGCAAGTTCCATTGCTAGTTTATCAACTTTTTTATCAATTTCCTCTTTTTTAACAGATTCATTAATTAGACCCCATTCCTCAGCTTTTTTTGAATCAATCGGTTTACCCCTCATGATAAAGTCAAGTCCTGCTCTTTTGGGCATTACTCTGAATAAACCTGCCATAACCATAAACGGCCATAATCCCCTATGAATTTCTGGTGCTGAAAAAGTTGCTTCATTAATCGCAATTGCATGAGTAGAATTAGCTACAATCAAAAGAGCACCGGCAAGGACTGGCCCTTGAATCTTACATATAACAGGTTTATAAAGATGTCTTAAAGAGAGGCTTATATCATCTGAATTTTCAAGCTTAGGAACATTGGAATCACTATCTGTTCTTGATAAATCTGCGCCTGCACAAAAAACATCACCATTAGCTGCAAAAATAACTACTCTTATAGCTTTCTCTTGTTTTGCATAAGCTAATGCATAGTTAATCTCATTCATCATTACGTTATTTAAAGCATTCTTTTTTTCAGGCCTATCAAGTGTGACTGTCATGATTCTATTTTTTATGTTTATCTTTGTAGCTGAGAATTTCAGGCCTTCTAAAGAAAGTTTTTTCATTTTATAAATCTCCAATTATGCTTTGAGGAACTTTTATTTTTTTGGCCCTTAAATATTCACCTAATGATTTAGCCTGACCATCTTTTCTATCATTAGAAGAAACACCGTCTTGTAATATGTCATAAATATAGAAATTAAGAGATTTTATATTTGATAATTCATATCTTTCAATTTTAAATTCTCTTAGATCAGGTAATAAATCTTTCAGCCTATCTACAGTCAAAAAATTATATAAAAACGAAAAAGTTTGAGAATTCTTAGCCCATACTCCTAAATTTGCACAACCACCTTTATCACCAGATCTGGTTCCAAATATCTCACCAAAATATATTTCTTTTTCATCTTTGATATCAATTTTTTCAATCTTGATTGGCTCTTTTTGATAATAAATATCTTCAAGGTTTAATTGGCTAGTTGGTATCACCTCTATATTTTTTCCATCAATATGCACTATTTCTTTTATATATTTACTATTTATAAGGGCAGGCCAATACTTAATTACTGGACCGCTAGATTTAACACCGCCCTGTGCAAAGAAACCAGGTATATTTGATAACGCGAGTTCAATAATTTTGGCACTAAAAAGTCTTCCCACTAAATCAGGATCTTTAGATTTTACCGATATTGCCAATGAAGCCATTGCCTCTTCATTTGTTTTAGCATCATCTTTATCTGTTCTGTGAAGCTTAATCGATACTTCATCAAATTGCTCTTTACCTCCGACTGAATTAAATAATGTGTTTGTAAATACTTTTGCTTTTTCTTCTATATCAAGACCTGTGAGAATAATCTCCATTCCATTTCTAAATCCACTTGATAAATTTATACAGACTTTGTGATCTTTTGGTGGCGAGCTACCTCTGCAACCTGATACGTATACTCTATCTTTCTCAATATCTTTAATCTTTAATGTATCAAAATGCGCTACTACATCTGGATTGATATAAGCCGGAGAGCTTATTTCATATAAAAGCTGAGCTGTAACAGTGCCTTTTGACACTAGACCTCCAGTCCCGGGATGTTTTGTAATATAAAAACTTCCGTCCTTTTGAATTTCTGCAATCGGATATCCCACATTATCAAAACTTTTGATTTCTTTAAAAAAAGCATAATTACCACCCGTAGCTTGACATCCGCACTCTATAATATGACCAGCAGCTAAGGCTCCAGCGAGCGAATCATAATCATTTCTTTGCCAATTAAACTTCCATGCAGCAGGACCAATTACCACAGCAGCATCTGTTACTCTAGGACAAACAACAATGTCTGCATTGTTATCTAGAGCTTCTTTAATTCCCCAGGCACCCAAGTAAGCATTTGCGGTTAAAGGATCGCAACCCGATTCATCTAAGGCTATTTCTTTTTCAATATTTATGAAACTTTCACCGTTTTCTTGAAGTTCATTCATTCTTGGTATCAAATCATCACCATCAATGTAAGCAACCTTTAGCTCTATAGATAAATCATTCAAAATTTGTTCAATCTCATGGGCCATTGACCTTGGGTTAAGCCCACCTGCATTACTTACAATTTTGATATTCTTCTCTTTACAACTAGCTGCTACATCTTTAATTTGTTTCAAGAATGTACCAACATATCCTTTATCTTCGCCTCTTTGAATTTTTTGACCATATAAAATTGCCATTGTAAGTTCTGCTAAGTAATCTCCAGTAAGCACATCAATTGGCCCTCCATCCACCAATTCTTTAGCTGCAGATAATTTGTCACCATAGTAACCACTACAATTAGCAATTTTTATAACCTCTTTACTCATTTAGTTTTTTATACCGTTTAAAATAATGCTGGTTATTGAGTTTGCAGATTCTTCTGGAGAATTGCTAATTAAAAATCTATTTTTTTCTTTTAAAAACTCTCTTCCTATACCGCCTAAAAGTATTGAAAATGCTTTTGTATCAATTTTTTTTATTTCATTTATTTTAACTGCATCATCCAACAATTTTTGTGTGTAGTTAGAAATAAAATTTTCATGATAGTCTGCCATTTTTTTTGAGCCATTAATTTTTTCAATATCTTTAAAAAAAATATTGAATTTAGGACCTACAGCTTGATTTACTATGAATAAATATTGTTCCAATTTTTCTATAGGAGATTGAATATTTGATACTGAATCAAGAGCATGTTTACCCAGTCTTTTTAAAATATTATCCATTGTCATTAATATAAGCTGATCTTTGCTTGGAGCGATTTCGTATAAAGTTCTTAGTGAAATTTTTAATTTTGAAGCGATCTCAGACATTGTTAAATCAGGAACTCCTTTTTCAAGCAATTTCTCAAGATCCTCAATAGTTTCATGATGCTTTTTTGTATAAATGTTTGTTCTTTTATTTATTAAATTATTTTGATATTCAACCTTTTGCATCATTAATTACTTAACCACCATAAGAAGAGCGCCATTTTCAACTTGATCGTTTATTGATATTAAAAGTTCAGAAACTACTCCGTTTTCTGTGGCCTTAATAGAATGTTCCATTTTCATAGCCTCAAGAATAACGAGAGTATCACCAGCTTTTACTTTTTTACCTTTTTTTACTTTTATATCAATAACCTTTCCTGGCATTGGGGCTACAAGTCCACCAGCTGCAACCTCCAATCCAGGAATCTTGAATTTTGGTTTTATGAATAGTAATACATCTCCAAAAGGCATATGTACTAGGATATTACTTCCAGATAAAGTTATTTTTGAAGAATGCCTTTTGCCATCATACATAACATCAATTGTGTCGTTATCTGAGGAATAAATTTGTCCAATTTTATTGTCTGAAAAAATAAACTGACCATCTCTATCTTGAATATATTCAACTTTTAATTCTTGACCTTCATATTCAAATATTATTTTTTGTTTTGGTAGCCTTCCATTTGTCCATCCAGTTGGCATAAATTTTGCAACTTTGGCCTCATTTCTATTTTTCATTTGAATCCATAAAGCTGCAATTGCAGTCACATGATTTAATCCATCTTTGTCTATTATTAATTTTCTATTCGGATTAACTCTTTCAATAAAATCAGTAGTGGTATTGCCCTTAATAAACTCAGGAGATTTTAAGCAGTTGATCAAAAAATCTCTATTTGTTTTTACTCCTCCAATATGTGCAGACTCAAGTGCCTTTGCTAACTTACTAGCAGCATCTATTCTATTAGGTGCAAATGAAATAACTTTTGCAAGCATGGGATCAAAATCAGTGCCCACAATAGTACCTTTCATCACACCTGTATCCCATCTAGCATCAGCAGAGTTGCTTTTTTCAAATGCAATTAATGTTCCAATTTCTGGAAGAAATTCATTGTTGGGATCTTCAGCATAAAGCCTAGCTTCTATAGAGGAACCACTAAATGATATTTCACTTTGATTAAAGCCCAATGTTTCACCTCTTGCAATTTTTAGTTGTTCACATACCAAATCAATACCGGTAACTTCTTCGGTAACCGGATGTTCTACCTGTAATCTAGTATTAACTTCTAGGAACCAAAATTCTTCAGTTTTATCATCAAAAAGAAATTCGACAGTTCCAGCGGACTCATATTTAATTTTTTTAGCTAGCTTTACAGCAGCTTCCCCCATCTTTTTTCTAGTATCTTTAGAAATTCTAGGAGAAGGAGATTCTTCAATAATTTTTTGATGTCTTCTTTGAATTGAGCATTCTCTTTCACCAAGGTGAACTACATTCCCATTTGAATCTCCAAGAATTTGAATTTCTATATGTCTTGATTTTTCAACGTATCTTTCAATGAATATTCTGTCATCATTAAAACCATTTTTTGCTTCCCTTTGAGCACTTGAAATAGATTCTTTCAAATCTTTTTCTTTTTCAACAATTCGCATACCTTTGCCACCACCTCCAGCAGCAGCTTTTATTAGTAATGGATAGCCTATGGTCTTTGCCTCAGATGGTTTTGAAGTCATTGGAAGGGTAGGCACATTAGCTTTTATAGCGAGCTCTTTTGCTTTTAATTTATCACCCATTACTGATATTACATGCGGAGAGGGCCCAACCCAAACAATACCCTCTTTTTTTACTTTTCTTGCAAAAGAGGCATTCTCTGATAAAAACCCATATCCAGGATGTATTGCTTGAGCACCTGATTTTTTAGCTGCACTTATTATTTCTTTAGAATCTAAATAGCCACCATCATCTAGCCTTATAGATTCGTCAGCTTCTTTAACAAATAGTGCATCTTTATCAGCATCAACATAAACAGCAATAGACCTTATTCCCATCTCTTTTGCAGTTTTTATTATCCTGCACGCAATTTCTCCTCTGTTAGCAATGAGTAAAGAATTAAAAATCATAATCTAAATACTCCGTATTCTTTTGCACCTTCAATCTCATTATTGCTAACTATAGATAAGCAAAAACCTATTACATCTCTAGTATCCCTAGGATCAATAATTCCATCATCTGTAAGCATGCTGCTTGCAACTAGGCCATGAGATAATTTTTCAAGATAATCTACCACCATTATTTTTAATTGCTCGTCAGCTTTTTCATCAAAAGCCTTTCCATCTCTTTTTGCTTTTGCTTTTCTTACGATTGACATAACCCCAGCCATCTGTTCTGGACCCATTACCGCAATCTTTGCTGTAGGCCATAAGAAGGTAAATCTATTATTGAATGCTTTTCCGGACATGGCATATGTTCCAGCTCCATAAGATGCCCCAACAATAAAAGTAATATGAGGCACCATTGAATTTGAGACAGCATTTATTAATTGCGAACCTTTCTTAATTATTCCCTGTCTTTCAAAATCTTTTCCAACGAGAAAACCAGTAACATTATGTAAAAAAATTAATGGTATATTTCTTTTATTACAAAGTTGTATGAAGCTTGCTCCTTTTTCAGCTGATTCTGGATAAATTGGACCATTATTACCAATAATTCCTATTTGATATCCATGAACACTAGCCCAACCACATACTAAAGATGGGCCATATAAAGGTTTAAATTCTTCAAATCGAGAACCATCAACGAACCTAGCTATTATTTCTTTTATATCAACAGCTGATTTTAAATCTTCACTTAAAATTCCTAATAGCTCTTCTTTATCATAAATAGGTTCAGAAGATTTTATTTTTGGCTCAGGACCATTTTTTGACCAATTAAGATGAGAGACAACCTCTCTGCATATCCTTAGTGCATCCATCTCATCTTCTGCTAAATAATCTGATAGGCCGGAGACTTCAGAATGCATTTGAGCCCCTCCAAGAGTCTCGTCATCAGACTCTTCACCAGTTGCCATTTTTACAAGAGGAGGACCTGCTAGAAATGCTTTTGATTGATCTTTTATAAAAATGTTGTAATCAGACATACCAGGTTGATAAGCACCACCAGCTGTAGATGATCCAAAAACAACAGATATAACTGGTATTCTTAATTTTGATAGTTCTGTCATTTCATAGAAGAATCTTCCAGTTGATGCAAAATGACCTTGTTGCAGTGTAGGTGCTATAGGTGGATTGTTACCTTCATTAGAATTTGAGACACTAAGATCACCCCCAGCAGATTCTACAAAACTAATAAAAGGAATTTTATTTTCTCTTGAAATTTCTTTCGCTCTTTTCCATTTCTCACCAACATAAACTGTCATCGCACCAGCTTTTACGGTTGGATCATTTGCAAATATTACACATTCAACTCCAGATATAATACCTACTCCAGATACACATCCACCACCTACGTTATAGTTATTTGTTCCATAGGCTGCAAATGGTTGAATTTCTAGGAATGGACTATCATCATCCAAGACATTTATGACTCTTTCTCTAACAGGCATTTTTCCTCTTTTTGCTAGGCGTTCATGATGATGCATGCCCCCACCAATTTCAGCAAGATCAAGCAGCCCATCAAGAAACTTAAGCTTATCAAGCATCATTTCTTTGTTTTTAAGGTATTGTTTAGATTTAATGTCTAAATTTGATTTTAACTTTGGTGCAATATTTTTTTGTTTCATAGCTTTAATATCTATATTAATCTTAATGGTAATATAATATCGTTAATATTACCAATTATAAGATGTAAAATACAAATTCCACGTATTAAAAAAATGATAAAAATTTACGGTACTGAAAACTCTCGAGCAATGCGTCCCATTTGGACAGCTGAAGAAATGGGCTTGGATTATGAATTAATTATGATGCCATTCCCTCCAAGGGTATTTATGAAAGAATATTTAAATGTAAATATTCTTGGGACCGTACCATATATGATTGATGGTGATATAGAAATGACAGAATCAGTAGCAATTTCACAATATTTTGTTGAAAAATATGGCCCAACCGATCTGCAAGTTAGGCCAGATGAGGAAGATTATCCTAATTATTTAAATTGGTTATTCCATTCTGATGCAACCTTAACCTTTCCTCAAACCGTTGTTTTAAGATATAAATTTCAAGAACCTGGTGTTGCTGATGCTGCTGTAGAGGGATATAGCAGGTGGTTTGTATCAAGATTGAAGTTACTGGAGCGTTCATTAGAAAATAAAGAGTATTTATGCTCAAACCGTTTTACTTTAGCTGATATTTGTGTAAGTTATGCAATAAATTTAGCTCAAGCTCTTGGCATTGAGCAAGCATTAAAACCAAATATTAAAAGATGGTCAGAAAATCTTTTTTCACGACCAGCATTTATAAAAAGCAAAGGCTATAAATATGAAGAAAATAAATAAATTTCTAATATGTTTTTTAATTACATCTGTAATGAATATTTCTGCAAATCAGACAAATCATGTACAAACAATATATTTAGGTTCTGGATGTTTTTGGGGAGCAGAGAAAGGTTATGAGTCTCTAGAAGGGGTAATCAATGCAGAATCTGGATATGCTAATGGTTATGGAATAAAACCTAATTACAGATCAATTATTAAATTTAAAAATAAATATAATGAAAATAATTATGCTGAAGTTGTCAAAGTTACATTTAACAATAACGCAATTACTCTTGAAGAAATATTAAAACATTTTTTTGAAACACATGATCCAACTCAATTAAATAGACAAGGTAATGATATTGGAACCCAATATAGATCCACAATTCTATTTTCAAACGAGAATCAAAAAAATATTGCATCTGAAATAATTGAAGAATATCAAAAGCTACTTTTTGCTTCTGGATACGGCAATATTAAAACTAAATTAGAGCCATTAGATAATTTCTATATAGCTGAGGAATATCATCAAGATTATCTTAAAAAAAATCCAAATGGTTATTGTCCTGATTTATCTACCGGCATTGTTTTTTCTGAAAAAGATAAAAATCTGCTTAATAATGACAGTCTTTTATTGGGTAAGCATATTTTAATTTTAGACTCACAAACCTATTGTCCATATTGTGATAAGTTAAAGGAGAATGTTACAAATGACTATAAGGGGAGTATACCGTTGT
>Ga0208130_1000461_pt1 | contig 21337 bp, 17 predicted proteins | sample ETNtaG_31_FD_185771 | JGI IMG/M metagenome (GOLD analysis project Ga0208130, IMG submission 185771) | Marine microbial and viral communities from oxygen minimum zone, Eastern Pacific Ocean - ETNP201310SV78 (SPAdes) (version 2) | ecosystem: Environmental > Aquatic > Marine > Oceanic ...
TTTTCCTTGTGCTGATCTGGAGATGGATCAAAAAATAATCTATCATAAATATTCACCTTTATTTTAAGTGCGTGTTTTTGGCTAACCCAATGTAAAGTTCCTTTAACTTTTCTTTTACTAGCCTCTGAGCCTGAACCACTTTTAGAATCTTTGTCATAAGTACAAAATACCTCTGTTACATTACCATTTTTATCCTTTTCAAAAGATTCTCCCTTAATAATATATCCATTTTTTAACCTTACTTCCTTGCCGATTGTAAGACGGAAAAATTTCTTATTTGCTTCTTCTTTAAAATCTTCTCTTTCAATATATAGGTTTTTAGAAAAGGGGATTTTTCTGAATCCTAAATTAGGTTTCTCAGGGTTAATTTCTCCATCAAGCCACTCTTCACTTTTATTGTAATTAATTATTGTAAGCTTTATTGGGTTTAAGACTGCATTTACTCTTGGAGCAATCTTGTTTAAGTGGTCTCGCAAACAAAACTCTAAAAGTGAGAGCTCTATTACATTTTCTCGTTTGGCTATACCAGCTGTCTTTACAAACTGCTTTAGAGACTCAGGTGTGTATCCTCTTCTTCTTAATCCCGAAATTGTTGGCATTCTAGGATCATCCCATCCGCTAACAAAGTTTTCGTCAACTAGTTTTTTAAGCTTCCTTTTGGATGTTACAGTAAATGATAGATTTAAACGAGCAAATTCTGTCTGTTTTGGAACTATTTCTTTAGTGGGTAGTGCCTCGAGAAACCAATTATATAGCTCTCTATGAGGCTTAAACTCTAAAGTGCATAAAGAGTGGGATATCTGTTCAATATAGTCTGATTCACCGTGTGTCCAGTCATACATGGGGTAAACTTTCCATTTAGTTCCAGTTCTATGATGAGGCTTGTTTAACACTCTATAAATAATAGGATCTCTCATGAGCATGTTTGGTGAGCTCATATCAATTTTTGCTCTCAATACATGCGCTCCTTCTGGATGAATTCCTTTTGACATTTCAATAAATAATCGGTGGTTATCTTCACGCGAACGGCTTCTGTTTGGGCTTAATATTCCATGTTTGGTTGGTGTACCCTTTTGCTTTGCTATTACATCAGAGCTCTGTGAATCCACATAGGCCATCCCTTTATCAATAAGAAATAGAGCCCATTGAAATAATTGTTCAAAATAATCTGACGCATAACATTCTCTATCCCAATCATACCCCAGCCATTTTAAGTCTTGTTTAATTGCCTGTACATACTTAATCTCTTCATTTTGAGGATTTGTATCATCAAATCTTAGATTCACAGGAGCATTATATCTTTGACCTAAATTAAAATTTAAACAGGCAGCTTTAACATGTCCAATGTGTAAATACCCATTTGGTTCTGGTGGAAACCTGAAGCGGAGGCTTTTTTTATCAATTCCTTCCGCTATATCTTTATCTATAATTTGTTCAATAAAATTTGAAGACTTTGATTTCTCCTCCATGATTAATTTTTTGTAAATATATGAAAAGAGTAGAGTAGTATTAATTTGAAAAGTAGTTTATATATTTGGGAGATTATGAACAAAATAAGATTAAAAAATATAAAAATATATTCCAATCATGGTTGCCTTGAGGAAGAAAAATCAATAGGAAGCGATTATCTTTTTCAGCTTGAAGTTACATCAAACTTAGACAGTTCTTCAAAATCAGACAATCTAAAAGACACAATTGACTATGTATCTCTCCATAATATTATTAGTGAAGAGGCGCTAAGACGATCAAAGTTGCTTGAGAATATAGCAAAGAGGATTGTTGACAGAGTTTTTAAAGAACATCCAAATATTATAAAAGCCAAAATTGAAGTTGAAAAACTAAACCCTCCAATAGATGGTGAAATTAAAGGTGTTTCTGTGGTGTTTAAAAAATCAAATAAATAGTATTATTTTTGCCACTATGGCATCGTGGCCGAGTGGCTAGGCAGAGCTCTGCAAAAGCTTGTACAGCGGTTCGAATCCGCTCGATGCCTCAAACTAAAACCCGCATATGCTGCGGGTTTTTTTATTCTATTGATTTTATTTTACCTCCTAATGCTGTTTTACCTATAAGTTTTTCTGGATTTCCATAAACTCTAATTATTGATCCTGTTGTAGATCTAACGTCCATAATGAGAGAAGAATTAACATAAACAATTGAGCCTATACTTGCCTTTACATTAGATTGGTTTGCAATAAAATTTTCTGCTAAACATATTCCACCTGTTGATGATTTAATTTCTAATACTGATGTAACACCTGAAATGTTTGCTGTGGCTCCTGAAAAAACTTCTAAAGTAGATTTATCCGTATTTAAATTCCCTTCAAACAAAGATCCCTCTTGTACTTTGATTTTGACGTTTGTTTGAATCAATGTATCTATTAGTTTTGCCTTCGAAGCTTGAAATAATTTAATTTCATCAAGATCATCTTTGTAAAAAAGTGTAACGCTAATATTCCCAAGAGAAAGGTTTTTATCTATTCCAACTCTTAACTTTAATACTTTATCTTTTATTTTATATCCAAAAGTAGTATTGTCCAAGTGATTTTCTGAATTGAATACAATTTTATTTTCTTCTCCTTTAATAATATCAACTTCTACTCCTGAATATACAGAAAGAACATTAAATTCACCGAGCATTGATATCGTATCATTCTGTCCTCTCAGTGAAAATGAAATTAAAACAAATATAATTATCGATTCTATCTTTTTCATTTATCTAAACTTATTAATAAAATTAATTTTAATTTATCAATTGTATATTGAAAAATCTAAATATCTATTTATTATATCTGCTTTTTTAACAATTATATTTATAGTATCGCCTAGTTTATACTTATTTCCAAACGTATATCCTTCCAATTGATGTTTTCTTTCATCAAAAAAATATTGATCGTCGTTGATATCCTTAATTGAAATCATACCTTCACACTTATTTTCAATTATTTCAACATAAATTCCTCTATCTGTTACGCCAGAAATAACACCCATATACTTTTTACCTATTTTATCCTCCATGTATTTAATCTGCATATATTTAATAGAAGCTCTTTCTGCTTTTGTTGATAATTGTTCTTTGTAAGATGAATGAACGCATGCTTCCTCTAATATCTTTTTATTTACAGGCTTTTTTCCTTCAATATAGTGTTGTAGAAGACGGTGGGTAAGTATGTCAGGGTATCTTCTTATTGGTGATGTAAAATGAGTATAATTATCAAAAGCTAATCCATAGTGTCCAATATTATTTGTGGTATAAATAGCTTTAGACATACATCTTAATAAAAGTGTATCTATCATATTTTGCTCAGCTTTCCCTTTAATATTTGTCAATAATGTATTTAATGATTTAGTTAATTTTTTTTCACTTATATCTAATTCATGGCCAAACTTCTTTACTACTTCTTTTAAATTTTTTATTTTATCATCATCTGGATAATCATGTACTCTATATAAAAATGATTTCTTTGGTTTTTGTTTTTGTACAAAGGTTGCTACTTTTTTGTTTGCCAACAACATAAACTCTTCAACTAGTTTGTTCGCTTCCTTTGATGATTTAAACTCAACTTTTAAAGGTTCCTTTTTTTTATTTAGTTTAAATCCTATTTCTACCCTATCAAAAGATAAAGCTCCATTTGATAGTCTTTCCTTTCTATAAAGCTTTGCTTTTTTATTAAGATCTAGTATTGCTCTTAATATGTCATTGGAAATATAATAGGATTCCTTTGTTAAAGACGTGTTACTATCAATATAATTTTTTTTTGTTTCTATTATTTTTTGAGCTTCTGCATATGTAAATCTTTTATTTGAATTTATTACTGTTCTACCGAACCATTCAGATAATATCTTTCCTTTTTCATCTATATTAAATACTGCTGAAAATGTATATTTATCTTCATTTGGTTTTAATGAACATAAATTATTTGATAAAATTTCTGGTAACATAGGCACAACTCTATCAACTAAATAAACTGATGTTGCTCTATTATATGCTTCTTTATCTAAAAGACTATTTTCTTTAACATAGTAGGAAACGTCTGCTATATGAATTCCCACTTCAATAACTCCATTATCTAATATTTTATATGATATTGCATCGTCAAAATCTTTTGCTGAGTAAGGATCAATTGTGAAAGTAAGTGTTTGTCTAAAGTCTCTTCTCTTTATTATTTCACTTTTTAATATTCTTTTATCAATAGATTGAGCTGTGGTAATGATTTCATCACTAAATGTATTTGGAAGGTTATAGTCATATAAAATTTCATCCATTTCTACATTTATATCTCCTGGTTTACCTAAAACCTTTATGATTTTTCCGAAAGGTGATTGGGCTCTTTCTGGCCATTCTGTTATTTCTACAACTACTTTTTGTCCATCTATTGCTTTTTTTATTTCATTTTCAGATACAAAAATATCTGTATACATTTTTGGACCTCTAGTCAACACAAATCCAAATTCCTTTCTCTTTCTTAAAATACCTACATACTCTTGTTTACTTCTTTTTAAAATTTCTACTACTTCTCCTGAAATATTATCTTTTTTATCTCTCCTTTTAAAAACATAAACTTTAACAACATCATTATTTAAAGCTTTATTTATATTTTGTTTAGATATAAATATATCTTTTCCACTCATAAGAAGATAGCCATTCCCAGAATTGGTTATTTCAATTATACCTTCCTCATAATTTTTCACTACTTCAAGGTATTTATATTGCCCCTCCTTCTCTTTAAATATTCTATTGGATGAGTGTAAAATATTTAGGATTTTAATCACCTCATTTCTTGCATGAGAGTCTTTAATTCCAATTTTAGAAGAAATCTGTTTGAAATTGAATAATTTATTTTTGTTGTTTTTAAAAAGATTCAGTATTAATCTTTCATTCTTTTTACTAATCTTTTTCTTCCTCATATTTATATTAATCATATAAAATTATGAATAAGAATTTTTAGGATAACATATAATTATAAACATATATAAACATTATAACTATTATATTAAAATAAATTTTAAAATAAATTACTATTATTATAGTCTGTTTATAAATACAATAATTTTTTTTAAATATTAAAACTTAATTTAAAAATTATTATTTTTTAGTTGTTATCAACTATTAATATTATATTAAAGTGTTGATAATCAATTATATTAATTTATAATTAACAACTGTTTATATATATAAATAGTTAATAAAAAGTATATATAAAATAAAAAAAATTGTTTAAAAACCACAAATAAAACTTAATAACCAAATAATATTTAACTATAAAATAATTTGTAATAAACAATATTTTTTATAATTATTTTAATTATTATTTTAAACAAAAATACTTATGAATTATATTAACATGTTATCAGCTAGTTATGATAAAAGAAATGAACCAAATAAAAGAAAAAGATGAAAGTAGCAATAGGAAATGATCATGCTGGTGTTGAATATAAAGAAGAAATAATAAAGTATCTAAAGTTAGAAAATATTGAAGTGAAAAATTTTGGGACAAACTCTGAAGAAAGTGTTGATTATCCCGATCATATTCATCCAGTTTCAAATTTTGTGAAAAAAAACAAAAAAAGTTTTGGTATTATAATTTGTGGTAGTGGAAATGGTGCTGCTATGACAGCAAATAAAAGATCAAAAATTAGAGCAGCCCTTTGTTGGAATGAGGAACTTTCAATATTAGCGAGACAGCATAATGATGCTAACATAATAAGTATACCTGCAAGGTTTGTTAGTATAGATACAGCCTTAAAAATGATTAAGGCCTTTTTAAAAACAGAATTTGAAGGAGGAAGACATCAAAGAAGAGTAGATAAGATATCTCCAAGATTATGATGAAATTAAGCTATTTTGATTTTAGTTCGCTTTCTAATGATCAATTATATAAAATACTTCGTCTTAGGTCTAAAATATTTGTTTTAGAGCAAAAATGTTTATATCAAGACATGGATGAGTTTGACTATAAAGCACATCATATTCTTGCAGAAAAACATAATAAATTGATTGGATATTCAAGAATATTAGAGAAAGGTAATTTCTATTCAGATTATTCTTCAATTGGAAGAGTTTTAGTAGATAATAAAGAAAGAGGGCATAAAGTAGGAGAGAAAATAGTAAAATTCTCAATTAAAATAATAAAACAAATATATAAAGACGCTCCAATAAAAATTTCTGCGCAAACTTACTTATTAGGTTTTTATAAAAAATTAGGTTTTCTTCATAAAGGAAGTGATTATTTAGAAGATGGAATTCCACACAGCTCTATGTATCTCGAGTAAATTTCTTTGTAATAGCTAATATGTCTGTAGATATGCTTTTTGAACTAGGTATATTTTCTCCCAAATAAATAAACAAATATGACCCAGAAAAACAATTTTTAATAATAATATCACTTAGTTTATTTACTTCTGATCGCATTCTTCTCTTAATAAGATTTCTGTCGACTGCTTTACTAAAAAGTTTTTTAGAGACAGCATAACCAACGAAATATTTTTCATTCTCTTTATAAAATCTAACCCCAATATTATTTTTTTTATGATAAGAGCCTTTATTAAAGATTGAATTAAAAGAGTTTTTAGATTTTAATGAAAGCAATTTATTTATTTTCATTTTTGGCATCTTCTTCTAGCATGTTGAAATATTCGTTGTTGTTTCTGTTAACATCAGCCATATATCCAGTTGGATCAATCACAATAGCCGTTATGTCTTTTTTTTCTCTCTCAATTATTAGCGTATATTCTGGCCTTGACCAAGCCCAATCTTTATTGATACTCCAAGGTAAATTATATGGATTTTTTTTCTCACCCCTCATCAAAGAGATTGGAATATATTGAATTTCAAAACTCCCATCATTATAATTAATTAAAACATCTAAGGGCATAGGCATAGAACCAATTCTTTCAAGAGTAATGGTTGTATTTTTATTTGCTTCTTTTACTGATTTAATTCCATAGTCTATTTGGTTAGTAGTCTGAGTCCAGTCGGTTAAATACCATTTTAATTGAATACCCGAAACTCTTTCAGCTATTCTTCTGAAATCATTGGGGGTTGGATGAGTAAACTTATGTGTATCATAATAGTCTTTGATGGTTTTTGATAAGTTTTCTTGACCAATGACATAACCAAGTTGAGCTAAAAAAACAGCCCCTTTACTATATGCGGTACTTTCATAAGCCATATTATAATCGTATCTATTGGCATTAGTAGATTGTGGTTGCTCATGACCAGATAAAGCTAAATTTAGATAACTCTTGTAAGAGCCACTCAAAGGAAAAGGTTTATTTTCCTCTAAAATTTTATCAACGGCAAGTTTAGAAATATAAGAAGTAAAACCTTCATCCATCCATTCATGTTTCATTTCATTTGTAGCTAAAACGTGCTGAAACCATGAATGAGCTAGCTCGTGGGCAGTAACACCGACCAAACTACCAAACTTTCTATTACCAGTGATAAGTGTAAGCATAGCGTATTCCATTCCACCATCACCACCATGTACAACATTATATTCTTTGTAAGGATATTTTCCAATAGTATTATTAAAAAACCTCATTAATTCTGCAGTTTTAGGTTGAAGTTTTTTCCAATTATCAATAATTTCGGGGTTATTTTTATAAAAAAAATGTAAAGCTACCCCATTAGGCCCAGGGTATATATCATGAATAAATTCTGGATCAGCAGCCCAAGTAAAATCATGTACCATAGGAGCTATAAACCTCCAAGACGTTTTTCCTTTTCGGGATTTTGATTTTTTTCCACCATAACCATGCCCATAATCCTCAGGATTTTTCAAGTATCCACTAGCAGCAACAACATAGCTCTTGTCAATGTTAATAGTAACATCAAAATCACCCCATACACCATGAAACTCTCTACCTATATATGGTTCAGCGTTCCATCCGTCGTAATCATATTCAGCTATTTTTGGAAACCATTGGGCTACAGACAGAGCAACACCCTCTTTAGAATCTCTTCCTGCACGACGAATAATTTTTGGGATCTGCCCTTCAAAATCAAGAGATATAGTTGTTTTTTCTCCAGGCATTAAAGCAGAATTTAATGAAACCTCTAGTATTGTTTCTGAATACTCAATTTTTAATTCCATTCCATTCTGTTTAACATTAGATACAATCAATAACCCTTCTTCATTTTTAGGAATATTATTTATGTCAACCTTAAATCGTTTGTTAGAATCTTTACCATTAAGAATTCTTGTTGCCATTTCACTTCCAGGCTTAAATGCGTTGTAAAATAAATGATAAAACACCTTGCTTATTGTATCTGGAGAGTTGTTGGTATAAACTAACGTTTGTTGTCCGTTATATTTAAAAGTTTTTACATCAACATCAACCGTCATTTTATAATCAACAGATTGTTGCCAATATTTTTGTGATTTAACTGAAATACAATAAGAAAAAAGAAGTAAAAAAAGCAAATAACGTTGTCGCATAATTAAATAATTAAAAACTGCACTAAAATTAACAAATCGTTATTAAAAAACCTGCTTTAGAGTATAGCTTTTATCTATACAAACTCCTTTTTCTCCTGTTTTTAAAGAAACAAGCTCATTATATGGATCATGTTCCATAAACAAAAGCCAATCATTTTTTACTGCATGTTGTAAAAAAAGTGTTTTTTCTTCTAATGTTATCAAAGGCCTTGTATCATAGCTCATTATATAAGGAATTGGAATATGTCCAACTGTTGGAATTAAATCTGCAACAAAAACAATTGTTTTTTCTTTATAATTAATTACCGGAAGCATTTGTTTTTCGGTGTGGCCGTCTACAAGTATAATATCAAAACCTAATATAGAATTTTTAATGTGTGGCTTTTTATCGGTTATAAAGTTTAGTTGTCCGCTTGATTCTATTGGGTTTATGTTTTCAGAAAGAAAAGAAGCCTGCTCTCTTGAATTAGGCTTCTTAGCCCAAGCCCAATGATCACTATGAACCCAAAATTTGGCGTTTTTAAAAGCAGGAACAAAAAACCCTTTAGGAGATAAATTGATTGCCCCCCCACAATGATCAAAATGAAGATGGGTAAGAAAAACATCTGTTATATCATCTCTATTAAAACCTATAAGCTTTAATGATTTATCTAGGTTGAAATCTCCCCATAAAGAATAATGACTAAAAAATTTTTCATTTTGTTTGTTCCCAAGCCCCGTGTCAACTAAAATTAATCTGTTTCCGTCCTCAATTAAAAGTGATCTTGCAGACATTGAAATCCTATTTTTATCATCACAAGGATTTGTTTTCTCCCATAAAGCTTTTGGAACAACACCAAACATAGCCCCTCCATCGAGCTTAAAATTTCCAGTTTCGATAGAATAAAGGTTCATCTTTTAATATTATAATAAAAACCTAAAGATATTTATTATTAAGTAAATTTAGTAGTTCTCTTGAAAAGGATAGAAGACTCTTAATTTCATTAATACTTAAAACTCTACTTTTTCCTTTGATGAGAATTTCATTTCCAGAAGATTCAATTCGATAATAGGAATGACTTTCAAAGAAAAATATCAATTTAGAGTCAAAAAGATTTTTAATTTTTGATTTATTTGAACCTGCTAAATAAAATCTTTTTGAAAAATCTGGAAATCGATTTAGATTAATTTCTGAGTAATTAGAAAATTCGCTAAATGTACTAAGTATAAAATCCCTGTCTAATACAAATTTTGGGATTGAATATTTTAAATCTATAACCATAAACGTAGCTAATAAATTATCTTTTGCTATAAAGGCTCCTTCGCTGTATGAGACATCTACTATTTTGAAGCTATTTTCTAAACTAGACAATTCATTGTATTGATAATTTAATGTTTTGGTTTTAAAATAGGTAAAAGCTTCTAGTTTAGAAGTAATAAATGAGTTTTCTGGAGAGTATCTCCAATTAAGAATTGATGCAAGTTGTTTTAAAGAAACCTGACGTTTTGTAAGATTATTTTGGAAGTTGAAAAAATCATTAGAGGGAAGCGACTTTCTTATAGCAAACGGATGTTGGGTGTCTGCACTATGAGAGTCTAAGCCTATAATTTCAAAAACTCCACCTTTTCTATTGAAGGTTCTTTGATAATCACTGAGATCTTCCATAACTGTATGATCAACAAAGTCACAAAGACTAAAGTCAATTATTGCATGTTGGTTTTCGGGAATTTCACCAATTTTTCTTTTTAGTTTATAAAAATTTAAAAAACTGCAAAAATTTTCAACACTTATGTAATAATTTCCAGACTCTTGCTCGAGATACATTAAAACATTTGGCTTAAAAAAATTTCTGCTAAAGATGAAGAAGTTTTTATTAATTATTACGTGAAAAACAAAAGTAAAAACAATACCAAACCCAATTCCGGTCATAATACCTCCATAAATGGTAATAAATAAGGTAATTAAATATATAGCTGCCTGTTCTTTTCCAACTCTAAGAATTCTTATAAAGTTATCTGGAGCAGCCAGTTTATACCCTGTGTAGACTAAAATTGCCGCTAAAGCAGGCAAGGCTATTTTTTCTATTTGATTTTGAAAAATTAAAACAAAACCTATAAGAAATATGGCATGAAAAAAATTGGAAGACTTATTACTACCGCCATTGTTAACATTAACAGAACTTCTGGCTATTACGGTAACAACATTTAAGCCCCCAATAAGACCACTTATAAATGTAGCTAGCCCCAGAGCTTTTAAATCTTTATTTACATTTGATCGCCTTTTTTCTGGATCTAGTTTATCAACTGCCTTGATACTTAATAGAGATTCTATGCTTGCAATTAAAGTTATGGAAATAACGGCCGCAAGAAAACGTTTAGTTGTTATGATGCTAAAATCAGGAAAAGGAAGGTTAGCTAATAAATTATCCGGCAAAGAGATTAACAAGTCTGCAGAAAGACCAGAACCGCTCAAGACAAAAACTTCTAAATAATAGAATAAAGAGATTGCAAAAATAATCACCCACATAGGCGCAGGGATTAAATGAAATAAAGGGTTTCTAAGTTTTGAATAAAAAATAAGAATAAAAAAAGAAACAATACCAATGAATGCGGGAATTAGATTTTCTCTTGTTGGATTTAATAAAATAAATAAAAAAGAATCTGGTATTTTAGAAAGCACTTCAATTGTAGAGCCCTTTATTTCTGTTATTCCAATCATGACATGAGCTTGCTTTGCGAGTATGCCAATACCAATTGCCGCAAGCATTCCTTGAAGAGCAGATGAAGGAAAAAACTCACTTAAAGCTCCTAAACGAAAAAGACCAAATAAAAACATTAAAACACCAGAGAAAACAACAGCGGCCAGTGTGAATAAATATCCTTGGTATAGATTGCCCTCACCCAAAGTGTTTATAGAAAATAAAAGAACCACAACAAGACCATTACCGGGACCTGTAATAGTAAGTTTAGAGCCCCCAAAAATAGAGCAGATAACACCACCTACAATGGAAGCAATAACGCCTGAAATTGGAGGAGCATCCGAAGCAATAGCTAATCCAAGAGCGAGAGGGAGCGCCACAAGAGAAACAACAAAACCAGAAAAAATATTCTTTGGAAGATCTCCGAAAAACTCTTTTAAATAGTATGAACTAGACATTAGCACTTGGTTTAATTATAAGGACATCTGTTGGAAGTTCAGACAGAATATAGTCTAAATCTTTTGGAAAAATTCTACTTAAAAAAAACAATCTTTTTTCCACGGAATTTATTACTAAAATATCTGCTCTTACAATTTTAGCATAGTGACTTATTGAATAGCCTCGGGTTCCGAAAATATTTTGAGATTTGATATTTTTATTTGAAACTAAATGTTTCGGTACTCCTGAAAGAATTTTAGAAAGTCTAGCGCCTTCTTCTTTATTTAACTCTTCTTTTCTTTTTGTTGACTTTTTTAAACTAAAATCGTCATCTACATTAATATCCACCTCAGATTGATTGATTTCGTCAACAAGAGTTATATTAGGAATATTCATAGATCTTGCATACTCAAACGCCGCCCTAATAGTTACTTCTGTTTGAGTGCTTTTAAAAGCATTAACAACCATATGATTTGCAGCAACATTTTCAATGCTTGGTTTTATCATAAGAAAAACTGAACACGGAGCCTTTCTAGTTAATTTTCGCGCAATTGAACCCAAATAAAATTTTAAAACATTTTCTCTTTGAAGAGCACCTAAAAGAAGTAAATCTATATTGTTTTTTTTACACTGATGGGTAATAACCTTAACTGGGTCTCCACTTTCCCAAATTGTTTTAATTGATGATGGACCCATAGGCGCACCATTTAATATATCTTTAAAGACCCTTTGTTTTTCCGGGCTCTTAGCTCCAACATGCAAAAAGAAAAGAGACTTTCCAAGGGAACTTGAAAGTCTCATTGCCTCGTAAACATTTGCTTTTAAGTTAGGTGAAAAAGCAAACCCCATTAAAATATTTTCAAACTGGGTATTTTTCAAAAGCTAATTATATCGAAAAAAAGATACAAAAAACTTAAATATTATACAGAATCTTTTTGAAGGGTTATTCCTATGATAGTAAAAAACACTTTAATCATTTAACTTAAGTACAGCCATAAAGGCCTGTTGAGGAATTTCAACATTTCCAACTTGACGCATCTTTTTCTTCCCTTTTTTTTGCTTTTCTAGGAGCTTCCTTTTTCTAGTGATATCCCCGCCATAACATTTAGCCGTAACATCTTTTCTTAAGGCTTTAATAGTTTCTCTAGATATTATTTTTGCACCTATTGCAGCTTGAACAGGAATGTCAAATTGTTGTCGTGGAATTAATTGCCTGAGTTTTTCACACATTTTTTTTCCAATACTATATGCATTATCTGCATGAATTAAGGCTGAAAGAGCATCTACTTGATTTCCATTCAGAAGAATATCTACTTTTACTAGCTTTGAAGGCCGCAATCCAATTGGAGAATAATCAAAAGAAGCATATCCTTTCGAAACAGTCTTGAGTCGATCATAGAAATCAAAAACGATTTCAGCTAAAGGCATATCAAAAGTTAATTCAACCCTTTCAGGAGTTAAATATGTTTGATTTGAAATAACACCTCTTTTTTCAATACAGAGAGACATTATATTTCCTACAAAATCTGATTTTGTAATAATTGATGCTTTGATATAAGGCTCTTCGACTCGATCTAAGTATGAAGGGTCTGGCAAGTCCGAGGGATTATTTACAGGAATTATTTCATTAGGGTTTTTTTTAACGTACGCCTGATATGAAACATTAGGAACCGTTGTTATAACTGTCATTCCGAATTCTCTTTCAAGTCTCTCTTGAATAATTTCCAGGTGAAGCATACCTAGAAATCCACATCTAAACCCAAAACCTAAAGCGGCTGAACTTTCAGGAATAAAAACAAGAGAGGCGTCATTAAGTTGGAGCCTTTCCATACTTGATCTTAGCTCCTCATAATCCTCTGTATCAACAGGGTATATGCCTGCAAAAACCATAGGCTTAACCTCTTCAAAGCCATCAATGGCATCTATTTTTTCGTCTGTAGATTTTATAATTGTATCTCCAACTTTCACCTCGCTAGCTTCTTTTATTCCAGTAATAAGGTAGCCAACATCCCCAGCAGAAACAAAACCTTTAGGCTCCTGTTTAAGCTTAAGAAGTCCTACTTCATCAGCGGAATAATCTTTACCGGTGGCTAAAAACTTTATTTTATCACCTTTGTTAATTTTCCCATTGATTACACGAAAATATGTTTCCACGCCTCTAAACGGATTATATATTGAATCAAAGATTAAAGCCTGAAGAGGTAAATTAGGATTTCCTTCTGGAGGAGGAATTTTTTCTATTATTGTCTCTAATAAAAGTTTAATTCCCAACCCCGTTTTAGCAGAAGCAGGAATTACATCTTCAGAATCACAACCTAATAGGTCAACTATATCATCAGTTACCTCTTCAGGGTTTGCCGAAGGAAGATCAACTTTATTTAAAACAGGAATTATTTCTAAGTTATTTTCAAGCGCCAAATAAAGATTAGAAATAGTTTGAGCCTGAATACTTTGGGCAGCGTCCACTACCAATAGAGCCCCCTCACATGCAGCGATTGACCTAGAGACCTCGTAAGAAAAGTCTACGTGGCCTGGAGTATCAATAAGATTAAAAATAAACTTCTCCCCCATGTGTAAATATTCCATTTGAATTGCATGAGATTTTATAGTAATCCCTCTTTCTCTTTCAAGATCCATATTGTCAAGAAGTTGATCTTGTTTTTCTCTTTCAGAAACTGCGCCTGTGAAATCAAGAAGCCGATCTGCTAGTGTGCTTTTTCCATGATCAATATGGGCAATTATGCAAAAGTTTCTAATATTTTTCATTAAGTTTCTAAATATTGGTAGGCAAAGATATGCAATTGTCTTCCTATAACTATCTTCAACATAAAGAACTTCAATTTTCTAACACAAATAAAGTAGCATTAAATTTAAAACATAAATTTTTTTAATTTTGACAAAAAAATTTTTGACAAAAATCGGAAAAATATCACTATCAAACTTTCCACTTCTTTTGGCTCCAATGGAAGATGTTAGTGACCCTCCATTTAGAGCTCTATGTAAAAAACATGGAGCTGATGTTATGTATACCGAGTTTATTTCAAGCGAGGGACTAATTCGAGATGCTGCAAAAAGTATAAAAAAACTTGATATTTACGAAAAAGAAAGGCCTGTTGGAATCCAAATATTTGGATCAAATCTTGAATCAATGTTAAAAGCAGTAGAAATTGTTGAAGCTACAAATCCAGACATTATTGATATTAATTTCGGATGCCCTGTAAAGAAAGTTGTTTGTAAGGGTGCTGGTGCAGGAATCCTAAAAGACATCCCTTTAATGGTAAAACTTACCAAGGAAATGGTAAAACATTCAAGCCTTCCAATCACAGTTAAGACAAGACTTGGCTGGGATCATAATTCTATAAAAATTGTTGAAGTAGCTGAAAGACTGCAAGATGTAGGTGTTGCAGCAATTTCGATACACGGAAGAACTAGAGCGCAGATGTACAAAGGAAATGCAGACTGGTCAAAAATAGCAGAGGTAAAGAATAATTCAAGAATGAAGATTCCGATTTTTGCAAATGGCGACATCAACTCTCCCGAAAAAGCACGAATTATAAGAGATGATTTGGGATTAGATGGAGCAATGATTGGAAGAGCTGCAATAGGGAATCCATGGTTTTTTAATCAAGTCAAAGCCTATTTGAAAGACAAAACAATATTAGCAAAGCCTTCAATTCAGGAAAGAGCTGAAGCAGCAAGATCTCATTTAAAAATGGCCATTGACTGGAAAGGAGAAGCTCTAGGAATACTAGAGACGAGAAGGCACTATTCTAACTATTTCAGAGGAATTCCGGATTTTAAAAAGTATAGGACAAAAATGGTAACTTCAAATTTTTCTGACGAAATCTTTAATGTTTTTGATGAAGTTTGCTCTAGGTTTGACAATGTTGTTTCTGTTTAATCATTCCAAGGTCTTATGAATTCCTCGTGTCGCCCAGATAGAAGCAAAAGAGCCTAAAGTAAAAACAGTACTCGAAACAATTAAGATGTTTTTTAGGTTAAGAGATACTGGATAAGCTAAAGAGGTGCCAGGAACAAACACAAAAGGATATAGGTCTTGAGCAATTACTAACATAGCACCAATAAAAACACCCATTATGGAGCCAATAATAGAAATAATTAGCCCCAAAAAAAGAAAGATTTTTTGAACATTTTTTGGAGATTCACCAAGTGAATAAAAGAGCTTTAATTGTTTAGCTTTATCAAAACTCATCATAATAAGCGAACCGATAAGATTAAATAATGCAATTATGATCACTAAAGAAAAAATTGTATAAACAGCAATATTTTCTGTATTTAACATTTTATATAAAGCAGGATTCTGATCTATCCTAGATAAGACTTTAACATCCCTATTGAACTTATCTTCTAGATTCGAAACGATTTCTTTTTTTGAAAACCCTCCATCAGCCGTTACTGCAATATATGAAAATTCAACCTCATTTAATCCAAGTATTTCTTTAGCAAAATTTAAAGAAGAAAAAGCATATTTCTCATCTATTTCTTCGCTTATTTGAAAAATTCCACTTACGAATGTAGATTTTGTTTTAAAAGGATTTTCTAGAATATGTAATTTTTTTTTCTTTGGAGCAGACACCTCCATAAAAGATGAATAATCATAAACTCCTGAGCCAAGATTGGAAGAAAGCTTGTATCCTAAAACTAGTGAGTTTGATTCAAAATTAATCCAATCACCTATTACAATTAGACTGTCAATAGGATTAATTTTATTGTATGAGCGATCTACACCTCGAATGTAACCAGCTTGATTTTTGTTTTCAAAGCTAAAAAAAACTTTATCTTCAACCACAAGTGAAGCATGAATAACACCTTTAGTGTTTTTGATTTTTTGAAAAAGCGAATCATCTACTTTAAAAACCTTTCCTTTTTTTGGAATGATTTTATAGTCAGGTTCAAATTGGTTATAAAACGACATTCCAAAATCTTTTAATCCGTCAAAACCACTTAGAACAATAAATAATGAAGACGAGCTTACAACTAAAACAACTATAGCAAAAAGATTAACTCTATTTACAACAGTTCGCGTGTTTTTAGAAAATAAATACCTTAAAGCAATTCTAATAGAGAATTTCACAATTCGTTGGTTAAGTAGAAGGATTTTCTCCTAAAATAGGATTTTCAGGGTTTTTTAAAGCAGATTCAATATTTTGAATGTAATCTAAGGAGTCATCTATGTAAAAATTTAACTCAGGAACTTTTCGTAATTGATTTTTCATGATTTGTGAAAGACTATGTCTAATTTTAAACCTGTTTTCATTTAGAGAGTTTAAATATTCCAGAGAATATTCTGAAGGAAAAATACTTAAAAAAACTTTTGCAAATGCAATATCAACAGTAACATTCACCTTAGTAATCGATACAACAAGATTCGAATGCCCTTTTTTTCTGATTGAGCCCTGTAAAAGGCTTGCCAACTCCCTTTGAATTACAGATGCTATTTTTTTTTGTCGTGGCGTTTCTAAATTCATAAGACAAATCTAAGGATTATTTATATTTAACTTGCCGTAAGATATTTTCAAAAAACAATTTAAAACTTGTAAATCACAATCAAATATTTTTTAAATTTATTCTCTTATTAATAAAAGCTTAAATTAGCAGAAGATAAAATTTGTTTAAACTCAAAGAGTAATGGATAAAAAACCAACGGTAGAATTAAAACTACCTATTTTAAAAAATATGGAGCTTGTGGCAACTCAAACAGCAGACGTTGTTGCAAAGCATATGCAGTTATCTGAAGAAAAATCTGGAGAAATTTCTATGGCTTTAATAGAGGCTTGTATAAATGCTTTTGAACATTCTGAGTCAAAAAGTGAGGTTTATATTCATTTTATGATTGACGACAAGAACCTTACAATTAAAGTTATTGACAAAGGCAAAGGATTTGATGAGTCAAATGTGAAAATACCAAAAATCGAGTCTAAGCTAAATACAGATGAAAGAAAAAGAGGATGGGGAATTATGCTTATTAAAGAATTAATGGATTCTGTTGATTTTGAATCAGATCATACAGGAACAACACTAACAATGGTCAAAAAAAAGGACACAAATGAATAAAGTAACAAATATTGAGTTAACAGGAGGCGTAGTTGTGATTTCAACTGAAGGATATCTTAATAAGGATCTTGGAGAAGAGATCCAAAATGCTGCCCAGGAACATATATCTAATGGAGTAAATAAAGTCTTAATTAATCTTGAAAGATCAAATATTGTTAATAGTATAGGTGCATCAATTTTAATTGAATTAATTGAGCAGCTTCAGGAATCAGATGGAGTTCTTTCTTTTTGCAATTTGGCACCAATAATTGAAAAAACATTTAAAATAATGGGTTTAACAAAATATTGCGAAAGTTACGCTACACAGGAAGAGGCGATCGCTGCAATGTCATAACAACTCATATTCATTTTGGAACCAATTTTACGCCTTAGCGAAATAAATTCTATTAGGAGAAAATTGGATTTTATTCAAGATCAACCTGGATTATCAAATTTACAAGTTTCTTTTTTTAGAAAAAAAACTATCATTAATTCATTGAGCTTAAGTGAATTTTTTGATAAAAATTTTTCACAAAACGTAATTAATTTCAAAAGTCTTGATATCGTTGAGAGGAATAACCAAAAAGGAAAGGTATTAAATAGTGTTTTTAATTTTCATTCATATAGCAAGGCTTTACTAGTTGATATAGTTAACAAAAACAAATTAATAGGTGTTATATTTTTACCACTTGAAAATAATCCCCCTCAGAATTTATTAGCACTTATTTTAAATTTTAAAAATCAAATTGAATGCCAAATTCATATTAAAAATATTGATAAAAAGTTATCAAAATCAAACAAAGAGCTAAGGAATAAACTTCTTGAAATTGAGTCTTTAATTGATGTGACAGAAATTATAAACAGTCAGCATGGTTTAAAGCAAAATCTTTTTGAAAACATATTAATTACAATACTCTCTATATTAAATGCATCAAAGGGGATGGTTCTCTTAAAAGATGAAAAGTCTGGCTTTTTTAATGTCATTTCTCAATTTAATATTTTAAAAGAAGAACTTCCAAGTAAAATTATAAGAATTACAAAAGGCCTAATGAAAGAGCTTAATGAGTCCAAAATATCAAAGATAATTGAAGAACCTAAAAAATATGAAATTCTCAAGGCATCTCAAAAAAACTGTATTGCTAGTCCTATAATTACAGGTAAATCAGTGGAAGGAGTTCTTTTGCTTTTTGATAAAGAATCTAGAAGTGGTTTGATAAAATTCAATCAGCAAGATTTGAGACTTTTTGACAGCTTAAGTAAAAAAGTTAGCCTAGCCTATGATAATATTAGACTCATTGATTCATTAAAAACTTCAAATAACTTAGTCGATAATATTATGTCTTCTATAACTACGGGAATCATAATGATTAATGTTTTAGGAGAAATAGAGTTTGTTAATCATTCAGCAAAAAAAATATTTTCCATTGAGCAAGAAGGCACTTTAAACAATCACTATTTTATGGTCTTTCAGAATAACCCAAATTTAATTTCACTTTTGGAAGCTTCTGAAATAAAAGATGAAATCATATATGAGGACAACTTCAAGATTGAAGATTCAAGTCAAACAATTCACGAAATAAATTTAACCCTTTCTCCTGTTTATAATGAGGATAATGAAAGATCAGGAGTTGTTTTCTCTTTTGAGGACTTATCTGGAATAAATAAAATTAAATCTACTTTTAAAAAATATGTTTCCGAAAACATTGTAGATGAATTGCTTGAAAACGAAAATTTGTTAGAGCTTGGCGGCGCACAAAATGAAGTTTGTGTTCTTTTTTCAGACATACGGGGTTTCACTGCTTTGTCTGAAAAAATGAAACCATCAGAAGTAGTTTATTTATTAAACACATACTTTGAGGCGATGATTGATGTGGTTTTCTCACATAACGGAACTTTGGATAAAATTATTGGTGATGAGTTGATGGTGTTATATGGAGTACCTTTAAAAAACAAGAATGATTCTCAAAGTGCAGTTAACTCAGCTTTATCAATGTTTAAAGCATTAGAAAAGTTTAATGAGCAAATGACAAATGAAAATTTGCCTAATCTTGAAATTGGAATAGGAATAAACTATGGAAAAGTTGTTTCAGGAAATATCGGTTCTGAGAGACAAATGAATTATACTGTAATTGGAGACGCTGTAAACTTGGCTTCAAGGCTTTGTTCTCATGCAAAATCTGGAGAGGTTGTTATATCAAAAAGTGTTTTTGAAAAACTTGATAGTAATCGAGGGTTTAATCCTCAAAAACCTATAATGGTTAAGGGAAAATCAAAAGAAATAGAAAATTGGATATATAGCGCTATTTAAGTAACTTTTTTAATTACTACTATTGTTATATCGTCAGGGTTCATTATTCCATTAGCCCAATCATCAGACAAACTGACTAACGAACCTTTAATTTCATCTGCACTTTTTTCTGCATTTTCCTTAATGCAGCGATAAACTTTGTCGTAGTCAAGTATCTCATTTTTAGAGTCAGGTAGCTCCGGAAGACCGTCAGAAATCATAACCATAACATCTCCAGGATGAAATGCTACTTTAAATCCGTCAAATTTTTCAGTTTCAATTCCACCTAAAGGTAGGTTTGGAACTAAAACTTCTTCTAGTTTTTTAGTTTTAGAAGAAAAGAAATAAGTAGGCGGCATAGCAGCAGAACTTAATTCAACAGAATTTTTATCAAATTTAGCAACACTAAGGCTCATTCTTAACCTTCCAAAATTTACACGTTTAACAATTCGATTTAATTGTCCCAATATAGAAGGAGGATCCCCCATAGGGATTCCATGTAAACCTGCCTTTGTTACTGAAACCATTATTCCAGATATTACTCCATGTCCAGTCGCATCTCCACAAATAGCATAAAAATATTCGTCTTTTTTATAAAAGAAATCATAATAATCCCCACCAATTTCAGTAGCAGGCCTAAGGTATGTGCTTATTTCATAGCCACTTATTGTAGGATTAACTTTGGGCAATAAACTACTTTGTAATTCTTTAGCCTCTTCAAGTTCTTTTGATTTTCTTTCCCCTTCCATCCTCTCTTTTGTTTTTTGTTCTTTATATTTTATAAAGGACCTAAATCCAAGGACAAATATTAATATATAAGTAGCATATGCAAAATATGTCCTGTACCAGGGGGGTAGAATGGTTAGCTTATAACTTGCACCTTCTTCATTCCATATACCATCGTTATTTGAACCAAGAACTCTAAACGTATAAGTTCCAATAGGTAAATTTGTATAACTTACAAATCTTCTTACACCTGCTTCAACCCAATCTTCGTCATATCCTTCCATTTTATATTTATACTGATTTTGATCAGTATTTCTAAAATTAAAAGCAACATAATCAAAAGAAATGGAATTATTATTGAATTCAATTTCATTTACTTCATTATTTGAAACAGCGTCAAGTGTATAGTCAACTCCACCAATATTAATATTTTGAATAATTACTTTTGGCGGGGTTGAATTCTCACTAATATCTTTAGGGTTGAAATAATTAATTCCGGCAAGACCACCCATCGCAATAAAGCCATATTCATTAACATCTGCAGTTCCTGAATTAAATTCATAGTCTTGAACACCATCTATTGGAGTATACTGTCTAAAATTTTTATTATCGGGATTATACTTAATTATTCCTTGATTGGAAGACATCCAAAAGTTATCATCCCCATCTTTAAACATATTATATAAATACATATTTGGAAGGCCATCATTTGA
>Ga0208130_1000462_pt1 | contig 21325 bp, 16 predicted proteins | sample ETNtaG_31_FD_185771 | JGI IMG/M metagenome (GOLD analysis project Ga0208130, IMG submission 185771) | Marine microbial and viral communities from oxygen minimum zone, Eastern Pacific Ocean - ETNP201310SV78 (SPAdes) (version 2) | ecosystem: Environmental > Aquatic > Marine > Oceanic ...
TCCGGATATCCAACTACCTCATGCATAGGTTTAATACCTTTAAATCTTCTAGGAAACATTCCTACGTCACCATACTGCTCTCTTTCAAGATAAGAAATAAAAGCCTCTACAGTTTCTGGATCATTTTCATCAATCCCTGGGTCTTGATTGGAACGAATAAATATAAGAGCATACGTTGAATATCCAATTAGTATTAATACCATTGATGTTAATACAATTGACATCAATTGTTTATGATTTAATATTGCCCACACCATACCCGCAAAAATTGCTACAATTAAAAGTCCTGTAAGTGATACTCCAATCGCATCGGCTATCTTAGGCATACCTTTTATAATAACATTATGGATAATAAAAAAAACTAAACCTGTTAGGGCAACTAAGATTCCAAAGGAAGTCCATTCGAATTTAAATTTTCGAAAATAAATCAGAAGTGCTACAAAAGGTATAGTAAGTAAGTTGAGAAGGTGTAGCCCAGTTGCCAAACCTATCATATATGATATTATTAGTATATACCTTTCATTACCCTGTTCGTCAGCTTTTTCGCTCCATAAAAGTGCAAGCCAAACAACTATAGCCGTAAAAAATGTACTAAAGGCATAAACCTCTGCCTCAACAGCATTAAACCAATGGCTATCGGTAAAAGCAAATGTAAGGGATCCTACAATACCAGCTCCAAATGCAATCAAAGCATCTGTATTCGAATTAATTTTACCTCTCCAGTGACTCACAAATTGCACAATTATAAAATATAAAAATAAAACCGCAAAAGCGCTAACAAGAGGAGACAAAAGATTTACTCGAAATGCTATATCTTCGCTAATTGGTATCATCGAGGCAATCCTTCCAAGTAAGAGAAATAGAGGACTTCCTGGTGGATGAGGCACACCTAAAGTGTAGGATACTGCTATAAATTCTCCACAGTCCCAATAAGAGACACTTGGAGCCATAGTATCAAAGTATACAATAAATGATATTAAAAAAGTAGCTGCTGCTAGGATACGATTTATATTAATATATCTTGGATTTATCATGCTATTTTTTCTTGTTTTTTCCCATACTATTCAAAGTTCCATTTGCATTATTAATGGATTGCTTTACTTCGATAAAATTCATCTTTAATTCACTTACGATATTTATGAGCATTTGTTCCTCATACTCTGTTAAATTATTTTTTGTTTTTTTTTGTAACATGGATAATATATCTAAATAATACTTAGCCTGATCAAGGTTAATATCTACTTTTTTTGTTACAGGATGCTCGATTTTTCCCATTGAAATAGATGCACTAGACCTAAAAGTATCCACGACATATGAAAATAAGTTTTCATCTTCATCTAAAAATGTTTTTGACATTAGAACAATATATACCCTTTTTAATATAGTGTTTAAAGCGGAGAATTTAGTTCCAACACAAACTATACAAAATGAGTATTAATCAAATTAACTTTAAATTTTCTAAGTGATGTGAGTATTTTTTTACGAAAACTTCCTTTATATCCCTATTAAAAGGCTTACATAAATTTGGATCTAATTTCACCAGATCAAATGCTAACTCTCTTGCCTCTCGAATGATTTCCCCATCTTTGACTATATCTGCTATTTTGTACTGAAAAAATCCTGACTGTCTTTGCCCAAAAACTTCTCCTGGGCCTCTTAATTTTAGATCCTCATCAGCTATAAGAAACCCATCATTTGTTCTTTCCATAATTGCTAAGCGAGTTCTGGACATATTAGAATGATTTCTTTTAACCAATATACAATAACTTTTCTCTGATCCTCTTCCTACTCTACCTCTTAACTGATGTAATTGCGTTAACCCAAATCTTTCTGCATGCTCTACAAGCATGATAGTAGCATTAGGGACATCCAAGCCAACCTCAACTACAGTTGTAGAAATAAGAATATTGATTTTATTTTTATTGAATTGACTAATTACCTTTTCTTTTTCTTCTGGATTCATTTTACCATGAACAAGGCCTAATTTTATTTTTGAAAATTGAATAGAAGAAAGTGATTCGAACGCATCTATTGCTGCTGCTAAATCGGACTTTTCTGATTCTTTGACCAATGGATACACAATGATTGCTTGCCTACCTAAAGCTATTTTAGCTTTAATGAAGTCATAAACTTTTTCTATTTTAAGCTGATCCACAACTTTTGTTGTAACTGGAATTCTATTCTTAGGTAATTCATTAATTATAGATAAATCCATATCTCCATGATAAGTGATTGAAAGAGTACGAGGAATAGGTGTTGCCGTCATCGACATTAAATGAGGATTGTCTCCTTTTTCTTGAAGCTTCAGACGTTGATTTACACCAAACCTATGTTGCTCATCAATGATAACTAGCCCCAATGAGTTAAATTCAACATCTTCTTGTATCAATGCATGAGTACCAATTACTACAGAAATTTTTCCTTCTTTTAATCCCTTTAGGATTGTAGCTCTCTCTTTTTTCTTCATCTTTCCAACAAGCAAACAACAAGGTATATTTACTTTATCAAATTCATTTTTAAAGGATAAATAATGTTGCCTCGCTAAAATTTCTGTGGGGGCCATTACTGCAACTTGCCTATTATTTCCTACAGTCAGAGAAGAAACTAAGATTGCCACAATGGTTTTCCCACAACCGACATCACCTTGAATCAGGCGATTCATAGGTCTTGATATCTTTAAATCATCGTGGACCTCTTGAATTACTTTTTTTTGAGCTTTTGTTAATTCAAAACTAAGACTTTCAGAAATTATCTTAAAATACGGACCTATATCTAACAAGGCCTTAGTCCCAACCTTCTGAATATTATATTTTTTTAATGCTACTAGCAATTGAAGAAAAAAATGTTCATCAAATTTTAACCGCTTTACAGCAGACTTAAGATCATTATTATTATCAGAAAAATGAATTAATCGCAAAGCTCTATCTAAAGGAATGAGTTTGTATTTTTGTAAAATTGACTTAGAAAAAAAATCAGAGATTGATATTTGAGAATCAAAAATAAATTGTACTATTCCACGTAATCTTCTTTGTTCTAAACCAACAGAAGCCATCTCTTTTGTTAGAGGATAAATAGGAATGATTCTACCAGAATAAACATTAACCTCCCCATCATCAATCACCTCAATCTCTGGATGAGTAATTGCAAATCCATTAAACCATTCAACCTTACCAAAAATCACAAGCCGTTGACCAATCCTTATCATTTTTTTAATGTATTTACCTCCATTAAACCAAGATAAGGTTAAAAGCCCCGTTCCATCTGAAACAATTACTTGAAAAATCTTACCCCTTCTTATTGGTTTTTCACCAAAAGTCTCAATTGAGGCAATTACAGTAACCGATTCCCCTTTTACTAGTTTATTAATAGAGTTAATCGCAGTTCGGTCTAAGTGCTTTCTTGGAAAATAATATAGAATATCGCTACAAGTAAAAATATCTTTTTCATTTAAGATTTTTACCCTAGCTGGACCTAAACCATTTATAGTAGAAACAGGAGAGGTAAGCTCCAAAAATTTTTCCTTTTAAAAGTTTATTTCCATTCCTTACGATAGGTATAATAAACACTTTTTGTTTCACCTGCTTGTACAGAAAAAACAAAATGAATTGTTGAGGCATCTTTCTTTTGATAATTCAAAGAGGGATCTTTAATTATCCAATCTCCATTGATATGCTCAACAAGTAGTATTTCCACTTCATCATTCCTTGCATTAGTCACTTTAATTTCAATGACTGCTTCTTCACTTTTTCTTTGTCTATCGTAATTTAATACTTTTCTATTTCCTATTACATCAAATGCACGTCCTGAGCTAAAAGTTGTGGATCTTCCTTTTGGCACCTGCCCCATATTATCAGCGCCTATATACTCTAATCCGCTTGAAATATTATATGAATACATTTCAACTTTCCCACCAGGCAGTGAAATTCCCAAACCGTTTGATTCTGTATTTTCCATAGTAAGTTGAACTTCAAGAGGCTCTTCTTTCTGCCTACGTTCAGTGTTTTCAAAGACATATTTTTTATTATATCCAACTTCTAAAGGACCATACATTCTAACTGTAATACTTTCTTTCGCGCCTAAATTATGCTTGTCATTTAAGGAATAAATATGATAGTCTCCTAATTGATCTTTACTCATATTTAGCATGCCACCTGAAGTTGCTAATGCCCTGCTCATTTTCTCAGGACGTGGGCTTTTAATATTCGCTTTATTCAAATTTCCTTCAACTAACTTTAATCTCGCACCTTGAAAACCCATATCTGAATTATTGGAAACAACAGCCTCTGCAATTAACTCTCCCTTTTCTTCATTGACCATTTTCAAACGATACACCGTACTCCAAGAAAAATTAGCGGATTTATAAACTAATTCTCCTGAAGTTTTATTATTTCCTTTTGATTTCAACTCCCATGAAAGAAAGGGAGTAAAAACAGGATTAATCTTCTGAGATTTCGTGCTGATAGATTGAACTTCATTTCTATTAATAGATATGACCCCGGTTTGTCTAGATAAGGTAATGAAATCATTAGTAATCTCTAAAAGTGTACCCTTTACCAGCTTACCATCCGCAGGTTTAATTTGAATTTGTTGCCCACGAAGTCCATTGAAATAATCGGATCCAGAAAACAAATTATCATTAAAACGTTGAGAAATAATATCAACTCCAGAAACATTCAAAAATGGTGTGTCCCGATCTATACCATTAGGAAGTTTATCCCATGTTTTATAATTGTATCCAGATTTTATTGACCAATCTATAGGCTGTTTAACAAGAGCAGTACCATCCTTATAAATTGTAAGTGAAGCATTCTGCGATTGGGCATAAAGAAAAGTAGAAAATAAAATAAGTATCAAAACCTTGTTCACCGAATAATCTCCAGGTTTTTGCTGATTTTCTCCAATTCTTGATTCAACTTATTCTGATTAAACCGTTCTTTTTCAATAACAGATTCTGGAGCTCTTTTTAGAAAATTTTCGTTTGAAAGCTTTGCATCAATTTTTAATAACAGTCTATGAATATCTAAAGTTCTTTTCTCCATTCTATCCTTTTCTTCCTCTAAATTTACTAATCCTCCAAGTGGAATATACAACACCATACCATTAGATATTGCCGTGGCCGACCTTGGAGGTTTTTCTACATCCTCCGCCATTGAAATATTTGAAATCCTAGCTAAAGACTTTAATAAAGAAGAGTGCTTATTGATAAATTTCTGGTCTTCTGATTTACATTGTATTATTAAATCTGAATATTTAGTTGGAGCAACATTCATTCTACTTCGAACAGATCGAATATCGGTTACAATATTTTTTAAAACATTCATACTTTTTTCAGCAGAATCATTATTAATCCCACCCGTTTTTTTCCAATCAGAAACAATAATATCACTTGAATTCTTTTCGGCGAAAAAAGACCAAAGCTCTTCAGTAATAAAAGGTGTAAATGGGTGCATTAAGATTAAGACTGATCGTACACATTCCAAGGCAACTGACCTAGCGATATCAGCCTCTTCATCATTACCATTGTAAAACCGGATTTTCGCAATTTCAATATACCAATCACAAAAATCATTCCATGTAAAATCATACAATGATTTAGCAGCCTCATTAAAACGGAATCGATCTAAATGATCATTATAATCTCTAATCATTTTTCCCAATCTGCTCAGAATCCACTGTTCAGGCAAATCTATTTTTTTATAATCTATGTCGATATCGGGGATATCTTTCTCAGAAATATTCATTTGTAGAAATCGACAAGCATTCCATATCTTATTCATAAAATTTCTACCAATTTCAAGCCTTTCTTTTGAAAAGAGGACATCCAAACCCTGTGGAGCCATCAACATAACACCAAATCGAACGGCATCAGTCCCATATTCATCAAACAAATCAAACGGGTCTGGAGAGTTACCAAGTGATTTACTTAATTTTTGCCCAGTATCATCTCTAAGGATAGAAGTAAAATAAACATCTTTAAATGGTAATTCGCCCATAAATTCATATCCTGACATAATCATTCGAGCTACCCAAAAAAATATAATATCTGGTCCAGTGACTAAAGTATTTGTAGGATAAAACTTCTTTAACCCTTCATCTTTCTCAGGCCATGCATGTACCCCCATTGGCCAAATCCACGAGCTTGCCCATGTATCAAGGACATCAGTATCACGTACCCAATTTTCACTATCGCTAGGTTCATTGATAGAAACATGTATTTTTGTTTTGTCATCTTTATGATACCAAACAGGTATTTGATGTCCCCATAATAACTGACGACTAATACACCAGTCTTTAATATTTGATAACCAATGATTATATGTTTTAGACCAATGCTTGGGATAAAAATTTATTTTCTCTTTATTTACCGCATCCATAGCCGGTATAATTAGTTCATCCATTTTCATAAACCACTGCTCAGACATATAAAATTCAATCGGGACTTGACCTCTTTCTGAAAATCCAATTTTAGTCTGATAATCTTCTCTTTTTTCCAAAAATCCTTCTTTTTCAAGCTCTTTAACAATTTCTTTACGGGCATGTTCACGAGATAAACCAATATATTTATCTGGAACATTTGAATTCATCGAGGCATCATCATTCATTATATTTATAAATTCAAGATCATGTCTTTCTCCCATCTGAAAATCATTAGGGTCATGGGCAGGAGTTACTTTTACGCAACCAGTTCCAAACTGAGGATCTACATATTTATCAGCAATAATAGGTATTTCTCTTCCAACAATTGGTAAGATAATATATTGTCCTATCAAATGCTGATATCTTTCATCGTCAGGATTAATTGCCACGGCGGTATCCCCAAGCATTGTTTCTGGTCTGGTGGTTGCAACAACTACACACTCAGTTGAATCTTTTATTGGATACCGAAAATACCAAAGACTACCATTTTTCTCCTTATGGATGACCTCCTCATCGCTAATTGCAGATTTAGAGATAGGACACCAGTTGACCAATCTATGTCCCTTATATATATATCCTTTTTCATACAGTTTAACAAAAGCAGTTAGTACCGCTTTTGTATAACCATCATCCATTGTAAATCGTTCTCTATTCCAGTCGCAAGAACAACCAAGCCTCTTCAACTGTTCAATAATAATTCCACCATATTTCCCCTTCCAATCCCAAGCATACTTTAGAAATTCTTCCCTAGATAAATCCTGTTTATTAATTCCTTTCTCTTGAAGCATTCCAACAACTTTAGTCTCTGTTGCAATCGAAGCATGATCTGTTCCGGGAATCCAACAGGCTTCTTTCCCTTCCATTCTTGCCTTTCGAATTAGAATATCTTGAATTGTGTTATTCAAAACATGTCCCACTGTTAACATCCCCGTTACATTAGGAGGAGGAATAACGATCGTGTAGGGCTCTTTTTCTGATTTTGGATCTGCAGAGAAATAATCTTTTTCCATCCAATGATTGTACCACTTTCTTTCAATAGAAGCAGGATTGTAAATCTTTTCTAATTTTTCTCGAGACATTTTTTACAAGCGCTAAATAAAATTTTAGGTGAAAATACCTATGACCATTTTACAACATTTAAAAATCCGATACATTCGAAAGATCATTAATTAAAAATAAACATTACAAATAATAAATATTTTTAGATTATTTGTAGCTTTTGGTAACCATCCCTTAGGATACGATATATGTTTCTATTATCAAATGGACATATTTTAAGTGAACTTGGTTTTTGGATATTCTTCATTCCTACCATATTCGTTTTATCTCATGTTGTACTATTAATTATTATTATTCCGCAATGGCTCTTAGATGGTTACTTCGATCCAAAAAAAAGAAAACAAGATAGATATAATGCGCTGGAATCCATTGCCAATGATTTGGGCTTACGCAACAAAACAGTGCAACCAGAGAAAAATTTAAATTTCTTTTCTTGGCTAGTTTATCAAAAAAAAGTCAGAGACTATTACATACCTTACGAAAATAAAATTAATAAAATAGATGGTCATATCTGGGAAACAGTTAAAGAAATAAAGCCTGACTCCATCCCACGATATTTTTATGGAGCTATTTTTTCAAAACAAAACCTGCTAGATGTTTTATGCACAAAAGACTCTTCCAAACCTAATATGACGATTGCAACTCGAAGAATTCGAAAAGGGAAAAACAATTCAGATTACTATCGCATTCTACATCTAAAATCACATACATTGACTTTCCCACAATGCAGTATTGAACCAGTAAATGAATGGATAGATAGCATATCTCCTAATCAGGACGACATTAATTTTACTTCTGACATAGACTTTTCTAAAAAATTTGATCTAACAGGAGAAAACCAATTAAAAATTAGAGCACTTTTCAATAAAAGTATCCGTGAGCAAATATCAAAAAAACCTAACTGGAAGTGGAAGTTTGAGAATGAATGTATCTTATTGAAATATAAAATTAATGCTCCAGAGCTACATAATTTTCAAGATATAAAGGTTTCGCTCAAAGAATTATCCCATCTTCATAAAAAACTAGAGAAAAGTAATATTGCAAGTGAGCCTTTAGAAGCTGAACTTGAATCTGATAATCCAAAAGAAATAATTAACAAAAAATTATTTAAAAAACGAATGGCCATCTTTGGGATTTTAATGGGTTGCGGTACTGCAATAACATCTTTTTCTCTTTTTCTATTATTTATTTTTTTTGTGAGAATTGATTTCAGATTTTTTGTTCAAGGTATTTTTTTTTTGGCAATAGGATTAACATTATTCATTTATGGAAAATCTGAGTGGAAACGTAATAAGACGCTTAAAGCAAATGGTAAGGTTACAGAAGACTAAAATCCCAAATATTTTCTTTTTATATTTACTAAAATGATTCAAGCACTTGTAAATGGTATCTGGAAGTCTTTTGATGAAAAAGATCTGCAACCTGGAACCAACTCATTCACGATGGATTCTGGATTATACGAAACTTTTAGAACTAAAAATTTCAAGCCTGTATTATTACAACCACATCTAGACAGACTTTTTCAGTCTGCAGAAAAAATTAATTTAAAAATAGTGTATTCAAAAACAGAAATTGAAAAAATGATTAAGATGGTCATAAATAATTTTCATGAAAAAGATCAAAGAGCAAGAGTAATAGTTTCTAAAGATAAAGTGGTAGTTTATACGACCGCTTTAGATTTAGATAAACAAATTTATGATGGTGTGGATACATTAACTATTTCATACGAAAGAAATACCCCTGACATTAAAACAACAGATTATAAAGGGTGCTTAAATGCATATAAAAAGGCAAACAAAAAAAGTTGTTTTGAGGCAATCCTTTTAGACCGGAATAATTATATCTTGGAAGGCAGTCGGAGTAATGTTTTTTGGGTAACCTCTAATTCTTTATTCACTCGGGAGGATAATGTTCTCCCTGGGATAACAAGAAAAACAATTATTGAACACTCCCCAATCCCCATCCATTATGGGAAACTTAAAATATTTGATATTAATCGGGTAGATGAACTATTCTTAACGAATAGTGGTTCAGGAATTATTCCAGTTAGAAAAGTAGATTCAGTGATAATTAACAATGGCTCTCCAGGTCCAATAACATTTAAACTTCTAGAACTATTTAATTTATGGTCTAAAAAATCTTTTAAATAACTTTCACCATAAAAGACCTTACTTATAATTATCAATTCAATTTAAAATATGTTAAATCGATTTTTTCATTCTGTTATTAATCACCCCAGAGTCACTCTAATTATTGTGTTTGTTATCACCCTGATTCTGGCACTATCTATTCCAAAACTAAAAATTGATTTCTCCATTGAACATTTATTTTCCAAAAATGACCCTAACGTAGAAAAATACTTTTCTTTTAGGGACACATTTGGAAGAGAGGATAATGTAATAACAATTATATACAAACCACATAATATTTATGAAAAGAATTTATACGTCCATCTTGAAGATTTAACCTACAAAATCGAATCTTTAAATGGAGTAGAAAACATTGCATCCATTTTCACTCTTAGTGATATTGACGAAAACGCCTGGCTAGGAGATTTACATAACGACGCCTCTAATTGGAATGAAAAACATATTACAAAAAAATTAAAATATATTCAGCAGGACCCATCGATTGGATCAAGAGTACTATCAAAAGATTTACAATACGGAACAATAATCGTTGCTCTTAAAGATAACGCAAATAATCATAAAAACCGTACCGCTTTACTTGAAGAAATCAAGCAACTGACTACTAATGAATTCGCCGAATGGACATTTTCAGGAGTATCTGTTTTGCGAAGCGAATACGTTCGTTATATGCTTAGAGATAATTTTCTATTTTTACCACCAATAGCTTTTCTATTGATCTCAATTTTAACTTTTGTTTTTAGAAATTGGGTATATGTTTTTTTACCAATGCTTACTGTTCTGATAACGGTTATTTGGCTTCTGGGTATTATGGGTTTAGCAGGACTTGAAATAAATATCATGACATATATTGTTCCTACACTTCTTTTTATCATTGGAATAGGAGATGCTATACACATTCAAGCTAGATTCAGAGAAAACTTTTCAAAGACTCCTGCCAACCCCAAGCAAGCAATGTTCCAAACCATGTCTCAAATGTCTAGAGTCATATTTTTGACAAGCATAACTACTTCTATTGGGTTTTTAGCGTTAATGACAACCTCAATTAAAATCGTTCAAGAGTTTGGAATGGAAATTTCTATCGGAGTTATGATTGCTTGGTTAGTTTCTATATTGGTTGTTCCTTCCGGAATAATTCTCTCTAAAAAATTCCATGTAAAAAAGAAAGATTTTTTTCTGCCTGCTCTTTCTTGGCTATCCAATTCTATCCCTAAAAATCCATGGATGTTTATACTGATACCTAGCGTAATTGTGATGACATGTACCTACAAGATAAAAGATATATCCACAAATTCATCTTTAATGGATGACCTGAGGCCAAAAAACAAATTATATCAAGATCTTAAACTCACAGAAAAATATTTTGGAGGAGTTTTGCCTTTCGAAGTTCTAATAAAAACTAATGAGCGAAAAAATGATGAAGATACTTCGGTACTTAATCAAAAAATTTTAGAAATCACCAAAAAAGTAGAAAGTATTCTTAAATCAGAATTAAAAAACAGCCGATTCTTTTCAATAAATGATCTGGTTGCATCTGCAAAAAGAATACATTCAAAGACCCTTGAAAAAATGAGTGATGAAAAAATTATTAAGCAAATTGTAAAGAACCAGTCAAGTCAGCAGATGAAACTTATAAATGATAACCAGACCATTTTAAGAATAACAGGACTAATCGAAGATAAGACTTCTGATGAAATGAAGATGATCTATTCTAAATTAGATTCAATTTCAAAGGTTTTCTCTGATTATATTGAACTAGAATATACTGGAACAACTGTAGTTGCATTAAAAACAAATGACTATCTTGTTCAGTCACTTGTAAACAGTCTTGGTCTTGCTTTGATCTTAATCAGCGTTATAATGGCATTTATGTTTCGAGCCAATTCCATTCTTTTTGCAAGTCTTATAACAAACCTTATTCCTATTTTTACAGTGCTCGGAATTTTAGCATGGATGGGTATATCAATTCGTCCTCCAACTGCAATGACGTTTGCTGTTGCACTTGGTATTGCAGTTGATGATAGCTTACATTTTTTACTCCGTTATCGAAAAGAATTAAGAAATGGTCAAAATCGTGTAGATGCAATTAAAGCAACCATAATGAATACAGGTTCAGCCCTATTAATTACGACCTCTGTTCTTGTTGCAGGTTTTTCTGTTCTCTTACTTTCTGCATTCCTCCCAACCTATCAATTTGGTCTATTATCAGCAGTAATGATTGGAACTGCATTAATTTGCGACCTTACACTATTACCAGCTCTTTGTTTAGTATTACCAAATCCAAACAAAAAATAATATTCAATTGCAAAATTTTATAATATCTATTTATGTATGGCTACAAATACATACTATTTGGGATAATTTTAAATTCATCAATTATATGTGGCCAATTTTCAAAAAAGGGAATATTTACATTTGGGGCTATTACAGGAAATGATGTTCCTAAACTATGGTCTAAATATCAGTCAAGTATATCTTACATCCCTACTATCTCTTTCAAAAAAAATGTATCAAATCAATCTTTATTAGATTTTGAATGGGGTTATCAACTGCAAGGAAATTACTCGGGAGACTCACTTTACAAAACAATTCAGAAACCTTATCGGTTTTGGACACGTTATTCAAACGAAAATTTGGAGGCTCGACTGGGTCTGCAAAAAATTATATTTGGTCCAACCCAAATTCTTCGCCCTCTTTCCTGGTTTGATAGTTTTGATATCAAAAATCCTACGAATGAAACAAATGGCGTTGAAGCATTAAGGCTTAAGTGGTTTTCATCAAATAATAATACTTTCTGGTCTTGGTTGATTAAAGATGATTTAGATACAATATCCTATGGAGGGAGGTATGAATTCCTTTCTCCACTAGGAGAAGTTGGACTTACAATACACTCTGATCCAAAAAACTCCTACCAAATAATTGGACAAACAGGTATTCCCATCGATAAAGCTCATAACAGAATGGCTATCGATTATAGGTACGATGGTATAATAGGATTTTGGAATGAGAGCACTTTAATTCAATCACAAAAAACTCAAGTTATACTTACAACACTCGGAGCGGATTACACTCTTCCAATTTTAAATGGAGTATTAATTATGGCAGAAACAATGTACGCCTCAAATAAAAATAATGATCAAAACAAAACAAAATATTACTCCGCGTTTATGGCAAGTTTACCTGTAGGCATAACCCATTCAGCCATGTATGTTTCACAGCTTGACTGGGCAGAAGAAAAAACATATCATTACTTGCGTTGGAGTAGTACATTTAATAATTATAGTTTGAATTGGATATTTTCAATAAATCCAAAAAGGAATCAATACAATGTATCTGAAAATATGCTTACAGAATCAATTGCTGGATTTGGTACAAATATTCAATTCATGTTCATATACCACCACTAAGGATTAGTATGGAAAACAATACCGTCATCTCAATTCAAAACTTAATAAAACAATTCCCTGTTGGAAGGGAGTTTTTCACTGCTTTAAAAAATATAACTCTAGATCTCCATAAGGGTGAATTTACGGGTCTTGTTGGTCCTTCGGGCTCAGGAAAAACAACCTTACTGAATGTTATAGGAGGTCTAGACTCTCCAACAGAAGGAAAAGTCCGCGTCTTAGATCAACCATTAGATAATACGACTCATAATGAGCGCGCCCGGCTTCGAAGAAAATATATGGGATTTATTTTTCAAAGTTATAATCTACTTCCAGTATATACTGTTTTTGAAAATGTAGAACTACCACTTATTCTTAATAAAATGAATAAGGAAGATCGAATACAGAAAGTGAACCAAGCTATCGAATGGGTTGGACTTACGAATAAACGTAACTCTAAACCTAACATGCTTAGTGGAGGTGAATGCCAAAGGACTGCCATTGCCAGAGCGCTTGTCCATGACCCGGTGCTTGTAATGGCTGATGAGCCTACAGCAAATCTGGATGCTGAAAATTCTCATAATATCATGAAGATACTAACAAAACTTAATAAAGAGCTCGACACTTCTTTTGTATTCGCAACTCATGATGAAAAGATAATGGGATATCTAAAACGTATTATTCGTTTGGAAGATGGCAATATTGTTAACGATAAAAAAATAACAAAAGAGAATATTTAGTGTTATTTAAAATCGCATTAAAAAATTTATTAGGAGCTCGCTTAAGAACTTTTTTAAATGTTTTTGTTACATGTATTTCGTTCTTCATGATCATTTTTATAACAGGACTATATGATGGGATGAGACAACATGCCAAGCAGGTCACAATTGATACAGAAATTGCTGGTGGTGCTTATTGGCATCCACTATACGATCCTTCAGATCCAATGGTATTTGAAGACTCTCATTCTACTTTGCCTCCAAAAATCAATGATTTAGTAAATGATAATAAAGCAGTTCCTATACTTGTAAGCCAGGCCGCCATCTATCCTAACGGTCGAATTATGCCAGTCATCATGAAAGGAATTCATCCTAGCCAAAATATTGTAAACATGCCTACAAATACTTTAGAAAAAAATAAAGATATAAACATACCTGTCTTGATTGGAAAAGGAATGGCAAATAATACAAAGCTAAATATTGGGGATTCTTTTACAATCCGCTGGCTTGATTCTGATGGCTCCTATGATGCAGACGAAGGTACAGTAGTCCATATTATGGATACCGAAAATTTTAAATTAGATATAGGACATATTTGGATCCCTTTAAAAAAAGCACAGGAAATGTTAGCCTTGGAAAACGAAGTCACTTACGTATCCTATGCCATAGGAGAGAAAAAAATAAAAAACTCAGGATCCTGGATTCATCGAGATGTCGACTATCTGATACAAGATATTGAAGCTGCAATCGAGGCAGATAAGCCTGGGAATCAAATCATGTTTACGATTTTACTATCGTTAGCAGCGATGGGAATATTTAATGCCCAAGTACTATCTATTTTTAGGCGTGGAAAAGAAATTGGAACTCTAATGGCTTTAGGGATGACACGATCAAAAGTTGTTGGTCTTTTTACATTGGAGGGCGGGATTAATGCTATTTTAGCTTCAGCATTAACAATATTCCCTTTTGGCCTAATATTTTGGTGGACAGCAGAGCATGGGGTCCCAATGCCAATGGATTATTCAGAAATGGGATTTATGATAGCAAAACAACTTATGCCCGTTTACTCTTTCAGCCTGATTGCCACTACAACTGTTTTAGTATTTTTTATCGTTATTATTGTAAGCTATTTACCATCAAGACGTATTGCTAAAATGAAACCTACAAATGCTTTAAAAGGGAAGACAGGTATATGATTCGTTTTCTTACCAAAGGCCTGCTAAGGGATCGATCTCGCAGCCTATTCCCGGTTGTAATTATTACAATAACTGTAGGGATTGTTATTTTTACCGTTGGTTTCATGAAAGGGACAATGAATAGTGTGTTTTTAGACACCGCTGTGATTATTTCAGGACACGAAAAAGTAGTAACTCGTGCATATAAAGAGGAAAGCCAGATGCTTCCGAACGATCTTGCTCTTTTGGATGTGGATCAAATTATAAAAAATCTTAATAAAAAGTACCCTACTCATTTTTGGAGCCCTAGAATAACCTTTGGTGGTCTATTGGATATCCCGGATAATAACGGGGAAACAAAAGATCAAGGGCCCGTTATTGCTATAGGAATTGATTTACTTAGTAATGAAACCAGAATGCCTGAAATCTGGGGACTAGAAAAGTATCTAGTTGAAGGGGAATTACCAAAAAACTCTAAAGAAGTATTGATAAGTAAAAAACTAGCAAATAAGCTAAATATTTCCGTCGGCGACTTAACAACCTTCATCGGAACGACGATGCATAACGCATTCACTACCTATAATTTTTTAGTAGCGGGAACTTTTGACTTGCGTAAAGGTCAAGCAGATAAGCAAATGATGCTTGTTGATATTTCAGGTGCTAGAGAAGCTTTAGATATGGAAAATGCAGCATCCGAAATTTTCGGTTTTACACATTCACTATTTTATAATGATGACAAAGCAGTTAGTCTAAGAACCAATTATAATAATAGCTACTCTGATACTTCAGACATCTTTAGCCCAGTCATGTTAGCACTACGTGATTCTAGCGAGCAGATGGGGACTATGGTAGATATGGTAGATATATTTCTATTAATAATTGGAGGAGTATTTTTAACTATCGTTACTATCGTTCTTTGGAATATGGGACTTATGAATGGACTAAGACGTCATGGCGAATTTGGTCTGCGTCTTGCAATCGGTGAATCAAAAGGAGATGTCTATCGTTCCATGATATTAGAGTCGCTCATTATAGGATTTACAGGCACTATTTTTGGAACAGGTATAGGACTAATGCTAACCTATTATGTCCAAGAATATGGCATAGATTATTCTGAAGTTATTTCCTCCATGTCAACATCCTCAATGGTTATGCCAAATATATTCTATGCACAGATTACACCAGAACTATACTATATTGGATTCATTCCAGGTGTAATCGCTACTGTATTAGGAACTATGTTATCTGGAATAGCTATATACAAAAGAGAGATGGCACAATTGTTTAAGGAGCTTGAAATATGATAAAAAAAATGATGTATATAATGTTTTTCTCGTTCGTATCTAGCCAAATCGAAAATATATCCGTTGATGATATCATCAATAAAATGGATAAAAATCTCAACGCCAAAAGTAGAGTTTTAAAAAGTAAAATGGTGGTGCATGGGAGGAGATCGAGTCGTACGATTGAATCTAAAAATTGGGTTATCGGAACAAGCAAATCATTTACGGAGTACCTTTCTCCAGCTCGCGAGGCAGGAACAAAAATGTTGAAGTTGGGTGATAGACTATGGACCTACTCACCACAAACAGATAGAGTTATTCAAATATCTGGACATATGCTACGTCAGTCTGTTATGGGTTCAGATATGTCCTACAATGACATGATGGAAGATCGCCCTCTTCAAGAAATATATAAAGCAACCATAACTGGATCTGAAACAAAAGAAGGTCGAGATCATTGGGTTATAACAATGGAGGCAAAAGTAATCGGTCTTCCATACCCAAAACGAAAAACTTGGGTAGATAAAGAATATTTTCTCCCTTTGAGAGAAGAACTCTATGCTAAAAGCGGGAAACTACTCAAGACTGCCACCTTAAAAGATATTAAAAACATTCAAGGTCGTTGGTTTCCTGGAAAATTTATATATAAGGATGAACTAAAAAGGAACAGTAAAGGAACAGAGTGGATTATTGATAATATTGAGTTTGATGTAAAAATACCTTCATCTCGTTTTTCAAAGGCCTTGCTTAGAAAATAACACTATATTTTCAATATGTGGAGTATGAGGGAACATATCAACCATAATAGATTTTTTTAGTTCATATCCTTTTTCACACAATATCTTTGCATCTCTAGCTTGGGTTGTAGGGTTGCAGGACACATAAATAATTTTCTTTGCTTTAAGCTTTGGTAAGTACTGTGCCATATCTGAATGCATACCAGCCCTTGGAGGATCCACAATAATGACATCTGGTTTTGGTATTCTATTTGGGAGTTGTCCAGATTTAAAAAAGGTATCTAGGTTCGCCTTTAAAAACTGAATATTTTCAATATTATTTAAATCCGCATTTTTTTCTGCATCATCAAGTGCGGATCTTATTACTTCAAACCCGTAAACCTTTTTAGCTTTTTCTGCGATAAATAAACCAATGGTGCCAGTACCGCAATATAAATCATAAACTATCTCCTCGCCAGTTAGTCCAATTAGTTTTGAAACCTCATTATAAAGAACCTCACCTTGTTTAGTATTTGTCTGAAAAAAAGAGTTAGCAGATATTTCAAAGGTTAATTTCCCTAATTTTTCTCTTATGAATGGCTCCCCATATAACAGAGTTTCATATTCACCAAAGGCTACATCAGCCTTGCGAGTATTCACATTATTAACCATAGATGTAATCTCGGGGAATTCCTTTAATAAAGTATCAATTAAAGGAGAGAGCTTATTAATATCATTATAAGATGTAACTATATTAACCATAAGATCATTTGTATTCACACCAAAACGAAGCATAAGAAAGCGTAAAAACCCAATGTGTGTTTTTGGATCATAAGGCCTAAGCTGAGGATTTTGAAGGCAAACCTCTCTTGCCAATGATAGAATATGGTTACCAATTTCAGGCTGAAGATGGCAATTATTAATATCTAAAATTTTATCATATCTACCTGTCATATGTAGACCCAATGCAAAGGACTTATCAACCCCTTCCGGCTCATCCTCTAATACCCATCGATGTGGAGAAAATGTGAATTCCATTTTATTTCGATAATTATAAGTTTGTTCTGCTTCTATCTTTCCATGTAATGAAAATTCTGAAAAGCCTCCCAACCTATGAAAAGCATCCTCTACCTGATTTGCTTTTTCAATTATCTGTTGATCATAAGAAAGACTTTGAACCTTGCTACATACATAATAGTGATTACAGCGAATTTTTTCAGCATAGTTAGATTTTTCAACCACCTCTTTAACAGTCCCTTCTGCGTAACCCTTTCTTTTTTTATATATACGAGCAATTATTTTTTCACCAGGGATTGCACCTTTAACAAAAATTACAAAGTTGTTGATCTTAGCTACACCCATCCCTCCGTATGCCAGCGACTTTATATCCAATTCAAGTTCAACACCCCGCTTAATAGTTATTGGTTCACTCATGAAATAATTTCAACTCCCCTACTCGTTCCAATACGGGTAGCACCTGCCTCAATCAATTTAAGAGCTTCATTTTTAGTTTTAATTCCTCCACTAGCCTTAATACCCACTCGATCACCAACCAGTTTTTTTATTAGCCTTACATCTTCAAGAGTCGCTCCTGAGGAAGAAAACCCGGTTGAGGTTTTAACAAAAGCGGCCCCACTCTCCATGACTATATTACAAGCTAAAGCTTTTTCATCTTGATTCAATAAAGAAGTTTCTATTATTACTTTCACACAATTACCATCTGCAGCTTCAACAACTTTTTTAGTTTCATTTTTTACTAAATCTAATTTTCTTTCTTTTAAGAAAGCGATATTCATTACCATATCTATTTCGTCTACACCCTGAAAAATTAAAAATCGTGCCTCTGCATATTTCATTTCCTCAGAATCTGCTCCAAGAGGGAAACCGACTACAGAACAAACCTTCTGATTTTCGTCTTTCAAAATTGATTTTGCATATGATACATAAACAGGGTTTATACATACAGAAGCAAATTTATATTGGACTGCTTCTTTGCACAAAATTTCTATATCCGAATGCAATGCATCAGGTCTTAAGTTCGTATGATCAATAAGGCTAGATAAGCTATTCACTCAAATTAAACTTTTTATCTTATCAATTAACTCTAGCGCTTGATTTTTATCTGGAGCCTCAGCATAGATACGAATAATGGGCTCTGTGTTCGACTTTCGAAGGTGAACCCATTTATCTTCCCATATGAACTTTATTCCATCTAACGTATTTTTTTCTGCGTTGTTAAAAAGATTGACTGCTTTTTTTATAATATCTTCAGCATCGATCCCTTTAATATTTACTTTATCTTTTACTATTACAAATTGAGGCAGTGATTGATGTATAGCACTAATTGGCTCACTGGATTGAGACATCCTATTTAAAACCATAGTAACTCCAACTAATGAATCTCTCCCTAGATGACATTCACGTAGGATAACACCACCATTCCCTTCTCCTCCAAGATTTGCATTGACTTCATTCATTTTATTCACAACATTAATTTCCCCAACCGCGGAACGCACTACTGAACTTCCCTTTAATTCAGCCAGTTTATCCAAGGCAAGAGAAGAAGAAAGATTCAGAACAAACTTCTCAATTTGATTCATTTCCTTCAGATATCCATCTGCAGCTAATACAATAGTATATTCTTCTCCTAAGGGTTCCCCCTTTTCATTAACAATTGCCAATCTATCTGCATCTGGATCTATTGCAAAGCCAATATGAGCATGGTGCTTTTTTACCATTTGACTAAGATTCAATAAGTTTTCAGGCAACGGCTCGGTTCCCCTAGTAAAATTTCCATTTGGCTCACAATTTAATTCAATTACTTCGCAACCTAAAGCTTGCAACATAGCTGGAAGAGCATCCGATCCTGCACCGTTAACAGAATCAATAACAACTTTAAATCTTTTCCTTTGAATTCGATTTAAAGAAATGCATTTCAAACTAACACAAGAAATTAAATGTTTTTGTACTGCATTCTTTTCTTGCCATATGATTCCTGGCTCTTGGGCGGGTTTAATCAAAGGGTCTTTATCGACAATTTCAAAAAGATTTCGGCAATCATCTGGATGAAAAAAAGTACTGTCTTCCCTAACAAATTTTAACCCGTTCCATTCTATCGGATTGTGACTTGCGGTAACTATAAGACCTCCAACTGCTTCTGTGCTGTGAACCATAAACTGAACTGTTGGAGTTGGTACAATACCGCAGTGGATGACAGTTCTACCAAGCTGAACTAACTGCTCACACATCGATTCTAAAATTAAATCACCGCTAGGACGACTATCTCTACCTACAACAATTACACCGTCAGGAAGGTATTTATGCATCGCTCTTGCATATACAACTGAATCTTCTGGTTTTAGGTGAGTTTTAACTAAACCTCGTACTCCAGAAATACTACGAATCAACATTTTTTATTATTTTTGTATAATCTTAGAGAACTATTAGAAAAAATATTTAAAAGGTAAAGCTCTGAATAACTCAGAGCTTTACCTTCCCCATCGGGGATTTTATTTACGGCGTCTTTTACGACGAAAACGTATCGCACGCGGATCGTTTCTCAACGCCTCAATCCTAGCCAATCTTTTAATTCTTCTTACTGTCTTTTTTCTGGCCTCACGTTTTGCATCACTTGGCTTCTCATAAAAAGATCGATTCCTGATTTCCCTTAGGACACCAGCTCTCTCCCACATTTTTTTAAAACGCCGAAGAGCTCTTTCGAATGATTCTTTTTCATTTACTTGGACTTCTACCACTTAAATCACCTCCAAAGTGTAGTTTGTGGTAATATTAAAATAATTTGCATTATAAAAAGCCGGCGATATTAACCGTATAAGTAATCAGTTACAAGGATTAAACCAATGAAGCAAATTCCTTAATAGTTAATGTCTCTGGCCTTCTTGTAAAGTTAATTCTTTTTTTTGCCGCAGTCGGAATATCCCATCCCTTTAAAGTATTACGTAACATTTTCCTCCGCTGAGAAAATGCAGCTGATACAAGTTTATTGAAGCGAATATACTTTTTATCGTCAACAAGCGCTTCTTCTTTTTTAGAAAACTTTACAATAGCTGATTCTACTTTAGGCTTGGGAATAAAAACATCCGGCTTTATTGTAAAACAATGTTTTATATCTAAATAAGCACCAACTACAACGGTAAGGCGACCATATGCTTTGGTTCCGACTTTTGCACATAATCGATCTGCAACTTCTTTTTGCATCATTATAAAAGTGTCGCTCCAATAATCTAATTGCTCAATCAGCCAAAAGATTATTGGTGAAGTTATGTTATAAGGAATGTTACCAAAAATCCGCACTGGATTATTCATAGGCAAGGCATCAATGTTCTGATTAAGAATATCTCCATGCACTATTTTCAATCCCTTAAGGGCTGGTTTTTGTTCTAACACTTTGATTAATAATGGATCA
>Ga0208130_1000466_pt1 | contig 21293 bp, 20 predicted proteins | sample ETNtaG_31_FD_185771 | JGI IMG/M metagenome (GOLD analysis project Ga0208130, IMG submission 185771) | Marine microbial and viral communities from oxygen minimum zone, Eastern Pacific Ocean - ETNP201310SV78 (SPAdes) (version 2) | ecosystem: Environmental > Aquatic > Marine > Oceanic ...
TCGTTTTATGTCTTGATCATTCGGAATTGACACATCTACATCAAAAATAGAAGCCGTTTCAATCATAGAGTTTAATTCATCAACTCGCGCTTTAGATGAGGCTAGACGCAAACTCCCCGTCTGGTGATACTCTAAATTCTCTCCAGTTTCCTCCTCTAATATTGAAATTACTTCAACAGTTTTTTTGGCTAATGGGATGTTTGATTGCTTTGTAGATCCCTGAAGAACCAAACCAGCAGAGCGACTAGAAGCAGCACTTGCAAAATCGTTTCTCTCAATGACCAAAATAGAGTCATTTGATTTTTTAGATATATGGTAGGCGATCGATGCACCCAAGATACCGCCACCGACAATTATATGATCATAAAATATCATTTCTCGGAACTCATTTCTCACTCAATTTTAATGATCAAAAACAATTACGCCTCTCCCAGGCTTTCCTTCCAGCATATCATTAATTGCTATATTTATTTCACTAAGCTGGTACCGCCGATTTACCATTAAATCGATCGGTAATTCTCCCTTAAGGAATTTTTCACCGTAACTAGCAAAATCTCTATGAGTGCAAGCAGAACCATATATAGAACCCGATATTGTTTTTTCCGCCCTAGTTATGGCCGTTGTTTCCAAATTAATTGTTGCATCCTCACTGTCCAAACCGACAAAAGTTACAGTACCACCAGAACAACAGTAATTGATTGCAGCAGATTGTAATTCTCTTTTACCTACGGCTTCAAATACATGATCAGCTCCCACATCAGTAAGCTCAATTAATTTTTTAAAGATATCATCGTCTTGGCTAGCAACAAGAAAATCTGTAGCACCAAGCTCAATCGCTAAGTTTCGCATACTCCTATTTTTATCAATACAGATAATTTGTGAAGCACCTTGTAATTTTGCCGCCATCACTACTGACAAACCAACGCCGCCTGCACCTATAACGACTACTGTTTCTCCCTTTTGCACTTTCGCACGATTTAAAACAGCTCCAACACCAGTGGTTACTGCACAACCAAGAAGTGCAGCAATTTCGAAGGGAATAGACCTATTAATGGGAACACAACATTCCTCAGACACCACAACATTTTCAGACCAACATCCGAGCGAACCCAGCTGTCGAATAGGCCCTTGTTTATTAGAAAACCTGCACGAGCCATCAAGTAATGTTCCGTCACCAACGGGTGTTTGAAAAGCTTTGCACAAATGTGTCTTGCCACGGATACACTGATAGCAATTTTCGCAGTACGGGAGCCAGCTGAGAATGACATGATCACCAACGCTAACACGGCTGACATCATCGCCAATAGAAGTTACAAGACCTGCACCCTCATGACCCAGGACGCATGGCATTAACTGCTGAGCTTGACCACTAATCACATGCACATCAGAATGACAAACTCCTGCTGCTCCCATTTGAACAAAAACTTCTTTTGGTCCCGGAGCCGCTAAATTTAAATTCTCTATAACTAGATCTGAATTTGTTTCATAAAGAACAGCTGCCTCAGTATTTTCAACCATAAGATCTCAAGCTCAACTATTACTTCAATAAAGCGTATATTATTTTTCTTATGGCACAACAGAATAAATCAGATTTATAAATAAGTGGGCTTTACAGTGTTCGGTAATAAAGCTTCAATTGCCGATAAAATATCAAAAATTTTAACTGGTTTAAATTGTTTTAAATCTTGCTTATATGGTGGCATATTTGTGCATTCAAGCAAAAGCGCATCCGTGTTATCATTGCAAGCTTCCTTAAAAACTGTCAGCAATTCATCTGCTACTTTTTCCTCATCAAAGATCATCATGTCTTCATAGATGACTTTGTGCAAATAACTTGATTTTCCAAGACCACATATACATTCGGAATACTTCCTAAATTCTTCCGGTAGATGCTTCGCACAGAGCTTATCAGCAGCTATGGTTAAAATTACAAGTTGCTCTGGCGAATAAATCTTCTCAATTTCAGATAGTTGACTTATCGATGAAACTACCACGGGAATATCTAAGCTTTCTTGTATCTCCTTTTGAAATGGAGCCAAGAAACCACATGAAGTTGTCAAAATATCACCTGTCGCAGATTTTGCGGCCTCCAAAAAAGGACCAATGTCAATATTTTGTGGCTCAGATGTTACAACTTTTCTTACGGTAGCGTCTTTAACAACTAAATACTGAGGTGGTTCAACAAATGTTTCTTCACAGCCAATATCACCAGGGATACGCAGAAACTTTGTATCAAGCTGCAATACGCTTACACGACCCAAAACGCTAATTCCGCTGCCTTATATTTTCTGGTAGCCATGTGGCCAACTCTGGAAAAATTACCAAGATAACCACCATTAATAACATTAATGCGACCATGGGAATTGCCGTCTTAGCAATATAACCAATGTCATGTTTAGTCATACCTTGCAGGACGAAAAGATTAAAACCAATTGGGGGGGTAACCTGAGCCGTTTCGATGACAACAACCAAAAAAATACCAAACCAAATCACATCAATTCCAGCTGTCCTGATCATTGGCTCAACAATTGCCATGGTGAGAACAACAGATGACAATCCATCCATAAACATGCCTAGAATTAAATAAAACACTGTAAGCACTGCGATTAGAGCCACCGGTGATAAGTTATAACTTTCAATCAATTCAGCCATCGCTCTTGGCAGGCCAGTAAACCCCATTGATAGAGATAGAAATGCTGCACCCATAAGTATTAGTGCTATCATCGCTGATGTTTTAGTAGCGCCCATCAGGCTAACTGAAAAAGTTGACCAATTAAGAGAGCCCTGAGCTGCTGACAATATTAAAGCGCCAACCACTCCCACCGCTGCTGCCTCTGTAGCTGTAGCAAAACCTAAGTACATTGATCCTATCACAACACAAACTAAGCCCATTACAGGCAAAAGAAATAAACTTTCCTTAATCATCGTATAGAAGGATATGGATGGTTCTTTTTGTGGCCGGTCCCCAGTTCCGAAAAAATGCCAAACAACTATATAAGCCATAAATAAACCAGCCAAAACCAGTCCAGGGAAAACTCCAGCCATGAACAATTTCGTTATGCTTTCATTAATAGTTACTCCGTAAACGATCAAAGTCAGCGATGGTGGTATCATCAGACCAAGGGTAGCTGCACCAGCTAAGGTACCAATAATCATAAACTCTGGATAGCCGCGGCTGCGAAGTTCAGGGATCGACATTTTCCCAACCATATTTAATGTCGCAGCAGAGGATCCTGAGACGGCCGCAAATATAGTACACCCAGCTATATTTGTATGGAGTAAGCCACCAGGTAAAAATCGCATCCACGGTGATAGCCCTCTGAACATATCCTCTGACAATCTTGTCCGAAAAAGTATTTCGCCCATCCAAATGAATAACGGCAAAGCTGTAAGGGTCCAGCTGCTGGCCCCTGTCCAAATAGTAGTTATCATAGCATCACCAGCAGGACGTGATGTGAATAGTTCCATACCTACCCAAGCCACACCCATCAAAGCCAATCCAACCCAAACGGAGCTCCCTAGAAGCAAAAACAAGACAAATAAGAAAATTATTATTGCATAAAGTTCTGTCATTCGATGGCTTCCCGAAAAATCCGTGTTTCTCTAAAAGCTAAAAGTCGGAAAAGATGATCCCAGATTGCTATTGCTAAGAGAATTGTACCTATCGACATTGCTATCTGTGGTAGCCACACAGGTGTGTAAACGAGATTAGATGTCGTATTAGACCACGTTTCTCCCCATTCCCATGGCCATTGACCAATCATAGAGAACAGAGAAAGAAACCACTCTGGGACTTGATCTAATCCCTGTGTTCTGTCGTTCAAAACTTCAGATAAAAAGTTTGTTTTGACTGCATATCGTGCGAAGTATGTAGCTGTCCAAGCCGATACGAGCATCGCAAATGCATCTAACCAAAATTTTAAAAAATCATTCATATTGAGGAAAATAGAGACGCGAATGTGAGAGCCCTGAGTTAGGGCAAATGCCAACGCAAAAAAAGACGTACACGCCATCGCATAACCAGCAAACTCTGTCCCTCCAGGAAACACCGTGCTCGTCCAACGGGCCACCATCTGACCAACAATCAAAAGCAAAATTATAACCATAAAAATTGCCGATAAAATGCCAAACCCCAAATAGACCCTATCCAATATTGACCAAATAGGAGACATTAAACGTTTTGCTTTAGCGGGATAAAAAAGACAAAAGAGTGCTAAAAAGGTTGGTAGAATAAAGAGCCAAAACCACAAAGGGAGCCCCACAAAAGGCTGCCAATCTCTCATTTTTCGCCTCCTTTAAAATAGCCCCGCATTTAGCGAGGCTATTTATGATTTATTAATTTGATTTATAAGCGTCCAGTATTGCCTGTCCATCAGCACCTGCCGATGCCAGCCAGTCTGAAGTCATCTTTGCTCCGATCGCTTGGAGTTCAGCCAAAAATTCTGGACTTGCATCTTCAACTGCCATTCCATTGGCTTCAAGCTGTTCGAAATACCAGTTCGCTAATTCAGCAGATTTAGCCGAGCAAGCTGCTCCAGTTTCATCTGCAGCTTTTTGGATTGCACCCTTCATGTCAGAGCTCAAACCTTCCCATACACCCTTGTTAACCATTACATAATTGCGAGGTAACCAAGCATTAACCTTGTAGTAATGCGATAGGTGTTCCCAAACCTTTCTATCGTAACCAGTTGATCCTGATGAAATGAACGATTCTGCTACTCCAGTTGCGAGTGCCTGCGACAGTTCCGCTGCCTCAACTTGCACTGGGACCATTCCTAACTCTTCTGCAAAAGTAGCCGTGGCAGAGTTGTAAGAACGAAACTTTACGCCTTGGGTGTCTTTTGAAGAATTTACAGCTTTGTTAAAGTAGAAACCCTGGCCAGGCCAAGGGCATGTATAGAGAGCCACTAGGTTCAAATCAGACAATTGGGCGTTAACCATATCCTTTGCAGCCGCCCATAGCTTGTTGTTGTCTTCATAAGTTGTGGCAAGAAAAGGTAAGTTATCCCAACCTAAAAGTGGAGCTTCATTGGCGTGGGCGGACATAAAGCGTTCCCCAATGGGAGCCTGCCCAGTCTGTATTGCTCTCTTTATTTCTCCACCCTTGAACAAAGATCCACCCGGGTGAACTGTTATATTAATATCTCCACCCGTATAATCACGCACCTTATCAGCAAAAACAACACCCATTTCTGAATGAAAGTTTGTAGCTGAATAGGCCATCGGCATATCCCAATCTTCCGCTATCACTGTTCCAGCGACAAACGCACCACAAACTACGGCTGTGGCTAAATTCTTCATTTTCATTGATTCCTCCCATTTTTTGTTCAGTTGAAGACAAATTAAGCATATTCATTGGGATCAAACCAAGACAACTGAATATTTGGCTCACGTTCATCTAACAACTCAGCTAATATACGACCCGTTTTAGCACCACCTGTCAAGCCCACGTGCTGATGTCCAAATCCAACTAAAACATTTTTATAGCTATTAATTCGTCCTATTAAAGGAAGACTATTTGCTGTTGTAGGACGATGTCCTAACCATTCTGTAATATTATCATATTCTATATTAGCAAATAGCTTTTTAGCATTCTTTTTTAGAAGCTCTACGGGTGCTTTTGATGCTTTAGCTTTCAGGCCGCCAAATTCAACAAGGCCAGCTAACCTAATTCTGCCATTCATCGGAGTTACCACAAATTTTCCAGACGAAACCATCATTGAATTCTGAGGCATTTTTGAGGGGTTTATAAGCTCAATATGGTATCCACGTTCAGTTTCAAAAGGTATATTGAGACCAAGTCTTTTAGATATATCCCCCGACCATGGTCCTAATGTGAAAATTACATGGTCTGCTCTATGCACTCCATTGTCGGTCTCCAAACCAACAATCGTTGAGTCTTTCTGTTGAAAACTCGTTATGTTAGCTCGAAGTATTTCTCCGTTGTTATTCACAAAATATTTTGCAAGTTGTTTAATATATTCGCCGGGATCACTTATTTTACCATGGTTTTTATTAACCACTATAACTTTGAATGCATCTCTATAGATGGGGTCGGTATTTTTTAATGCGTCCCCTTTTAAAATGTCAAAATCATGCTTGAGTTTACTACGTAGATTCCATGCAAAGTGATCTTTCTCAAAGGCTTCCTCCGTATCATACCCAAATAAATAATCAGTAGCTTGGATATAATGCTCCGCTCCAGTTCCCTTTGCTAAAGATTTATGCTGGTCTACAGTATCGTAAAGCAATTGAGACATTGCGGTAGCATAAGTCTCAACATGCTCAATCTTCGCATGCGCTAGGTACTTAAATAAAAAAGGCATCAACCTCGGTAAGTAAGAATATTTTAGAAAAAGTGGCTTATTCGGGTCCAACAGCATTCTGGGAGATTTAGAAATTAAGCCGGGAGTAGTAACAGGAATTACAGAACCAGATGCTAAAACACCGGCATTACCATAAGAAGTGCCGGATGCAGGGCCAGCACGGTCGATTAATTTTACCTGGTAGCCAAATCTCTGCAACCATATCGCGGTCGATACACCAACTATCCCTGCTCCAGCTACTATAACCGTTTTCACTTAATTTCCCCCAAGCGACAATAGAATTCTTATTAATTCTTTGACTTAGTCTCAGTTATGTTAAAAATCCATTGAGAATAAGTCTGGCTTTTTTCGCAAAATAATCCAAGGTGAAAAAATGATTTGGTGGATGATAAAGTTAATCTTTCGTCCCGTTAGGTTAATCTTTCTTTTAACCTTTGTTTGGATTGCAATAAATATTTTGAAGATTGAAAATTCAACAACACAGGATGCAGAAGAACTTGCTTGGTGTAAGGAATATAAACCAAACTTATCTTTTGAAGAATGTTCCAATGAATTTGGCTATTGAAATATATTTTATGGCGCTCCCATGAGTTCTGCAGCTATCCAAGATATTGATCTTAAGGAATTCATGAGTGATCCGTATCCAACCCTTAAATATTTTCGAAAAAATTCACCAATTGCTTATGTGCCACAGTTAAACGCAACACTGTTCTCAAAACATCAAGATATTTTCATCTGCGAAAAAAATGTCGAAATATTTTCATCTGTGCAACCAGATGGACTAATGACCAAGCTAATGGGCCAAAATATGATGCGCAAGGATGGAGATGCACATATAACGGAACGAAAAGCAATCTTCCCCACTGTGTCTCCTAAAACTGTAAAAAATTTTTGGAAAAACCAGTTTGTCGAGAAAACAAATAAAATCATAAAAAACATTGGCAAAAAAAGGGAATTAGAAATTGTTTCTGAGTTCTCCACGCAAGTATCTGCAGAAGCATTGAAGCTTATTACCGGGTTAAGTGGAATGACGTGGATGGAGATGGATCGGGTTAGCCAAGGTATGATTGATGGTTGCTCCAATTATATTGGGGATCCAGCAGTAGCAAAAAATTGTGAAGACTGCACGCGATCAATTGACCTCCATATTGATGCACAGCTGAAGGATCCCAACTTACATGACAATCCATCCCTACTTTCCAGTCAACTCAATGCCGGCTTGTCCATGGAGGCTATAAAAGCAAACATAAAACTAGCTATCTCGGGAGGTCAAAATGAACCGCGTGATGCTATTGCGGGCACTATTGGAACATTACTAAAAAATGACCGACAATTAAAAATGATAAAGTCAGGCAGCAAGAGCTGGCTGCAAGCATTCGAAGAATATGCGAGGTGGATGTCGCCGATTGGTATGTCTCCGAGACGGATAGCCAAAGATTTCAATTACAAAGAAGTTCACTTCTATGAAAATGATATGATCTTTTTTATGTTCGGATCTGCAAATCGAGACGAGGAAATATTTCAAAATCCAGATCACTTTGACATCTCAAGAGATAATCGCTCATCTATTTCGTTCGGTGCTGGCCCCCATTTCTGTGCTGGAGCCTGGATTTCTAAAACTCTCATAGCAGAGGTCGCACTTCCTTTATTTTTCTCAAATTTTCCTAATTTCCAATTGAAAAAACCATTTGAATTTGAGGGTTGGGCCTTTAGGGGACCTAGAAAAGTAATTTTAAAGAATTGGGATAAATAACTTGATGAACATAAAATTATCAAACATGCTCCAAATGGAGAATATAACAGGTCCAGGAAAAACTATGAATATTAAAAGGCGTTCATTTCTAAAGGCAGCTTCCTGCTTACCGTTATCACTAGGTATGCCCAACCTAGTTCACTCAGAAATTAACTTTGGGGGTACCAAGATCACAACAGTAAGCGACGGGAGTATTACACTTCCAGCCAGTTTGACATTCGATACAATGCCCAAAAATGAACTCGAGCTTATAATAAATGAATTTTCCCTTTCGACCGATCAGTTGGTTAGAGAATGTAATGTCACCCTAGTAGAAACAGAGGACCGTAAAATACTTTTTGATGTCGGTGCCGGTATATATTTTTTGGACGGCATGGGTGCTATATTAGACAGTTTAGACGAGCAGGGATTAGCGCCTGAAGATATCACCGATGTCATTTTTACTCATGCACATCCAGATCATATTTGGGGAGTCCTCGACGATTTTGATGATTTGTTATTTCCTGAAGCAATGTATCATATCGGCAGGGTTGAATGGGACTATTGGTGGAACCCAGAAACAGTTAATGAAGTTGATGAGAGTAGAGTACAGACTGCTGTCGGGGCTAAAACAAGGTTTGAAGCTTTACAAGATCAAATAGAATTTTTCGATGACGGAGACGAGCCAATACCAGGAGTGCTAGCATTGATGACACCGGGGCATACGCCAGGCCATATGAGCTTTGAAATAGCCAACGGTTCACAATCTGCACTCATAGTTGGAGATGCTTTAAATAATCACCATGTTGCATTCAAAAGACCAAACTGGCTAAGTGGACTGGATCAAGATCCAGAAATGGCTGCTTTAACAAGACAGAATCTACTGAACCGAAGCTCGAGTGAAGATATGTTACTGATTGGTTTTCATTTGCCAAAGGGTGGAATAGGACGTGTGGTTCAGTCTGGTAAAGAGTATTCATTTGTGAATATTTAGGTCCACCTGACGCTTACAAACATAAATTTTTGAAAGTGGATTGATAAGTAATAGTTATCAACGTAACGGTTAGTTAACCACAAAAACTCTAGTATAAAAATAAAGGTTTAATTATGTCAGATACTTCGGTTATTGATCCCACGCATGTTGATCGGTTGGCGGAACTTGCTGTAAAGACGGGTTTAGCATTAAAACCAGGTCAGGATTTATTGATAACAGCACCTTTAGAAGCCTTGCCTCTGGTTAGAAAAATAACTGACTACGCGTACAAAACTGGTGCCGGGATTGTCACTCCAATATTTTCGGATCCAGAACTTGTATTATCACGATACAAAAATGCAAATGATGCGTCTTTTGATAAAGCAGCTAATTGGCTCTATGACGGTATGGGGGCAGCTTTTGATAATGATACTGCAAGACTTGCAATTGTTGGCGATGACCCAATGTTACTTGCTGACGAAGACCCACAAAAGGTGGGAAGAGTTAATAAAGCGAATTCTCAGGCATTAACACCCGCCAGAGAGAGAATTACGCGCTTCGACATCAATTGGAATATAGTAGCTTGGCCTGGGTTGGCTTGGGCAAAACGGATGTTTCCAGATTTACCAGAGAATGAGGCACAAGCGAAACTGTCCGAGGCTATATTTTCCGCGTCACGTGTTAATGTTGATGATCCGATTGAGGCATGGAACAAGCATAATAAAAACTTACGAGAACGATCAAATTGGCTTAACCAGCAGAACTTTTCCTCTCTTCATTTTTCGGGACCAGGCACGGACCTTACTGTTGGATTAGCAGATGATCACGAGTGGATGGGCGGTGCGTCTTTGGCAAAAAATGGTATCATTTGCAATCCAAATATACCTTCTGAGGAAGTCTTTACGACACCTCACTGCCTTAATGTCGAAGGTACAGTTAGTTCCACAAAACCTCTATCGCACCAAGGAACATTAATCGACAATATTCGTGTGAAATTTGAATCTGGAAGCATTACTGAAGCTCATGCATCTAAAGGTGAAGAAGTATTGTTGAAAGTATTAGACTCCGATAAAGGGGCACGACGTTTAGGAGAAGTTGCTTTGGTACCTCATAGTTCCCCAATTTCACAGAGCGGTCTATTATTTTATAATACATTATTTGATGAGAATGCTGCGAGCCATATTGCTTTGGGTCAATGTTACTCGAAATGTTTCAAAGACGGAGAAAACCTGAGTAAAGACGAGATAACCTCAAAAGGTGGAAATAGCAGTATGATACATATCGACTGGATGATTGGATCTGGTGAAATAAGTGTAGATGGAATGACCGCCGATGGAACTACAGTTCCAGTTTTTAGAAACGGTGAATGGGCTGTATAATTCAAATTTACAAATAATTCCAAGGATACGCCAACAGTTAGGCGAGGCTACAACTGCTCCTGGCATGGTAATGATATCACTGTCAGCTGTAGCACTCGGGGCAGCCTTTGGTGGGTATCTTCCTTTAATTTCCCTTTGGATGGAAACTTTCAATATATCTTTCCAAAAAATTGGTATTGTTTGCGGAGCTTCTGCTGTCGGCGTTGTATCTAGCGCCTATTATGCACCCAAACTGGCTGCAAGATACGGGTATATAACGACCATTAATGTGGGTTTAGTAGTTGCCGCTATAATGACCGTTGCATTCAGATTTACTGATAACTACGGTTTATGGCTTGCCTTGCGCTTTGTAAGTGGACTTGGCTTAGGTCTTCATTGGGTACTCACTGAAGCTTGGCTTGCGAACATAGTAACCGAGAAATATCGTACCCGTGTCATGGCAATTTATGCTACGGCTATCTCAATCGGATTCGCTGTTGGGCCTATAGTAATTTGGTTATTTGGGGCACTTTCGATAATTCCATTCATAATCATGGGTGCTCTGCTAATTCTAGCTGCATTGCCAATATTAAGGCTAAAAGGACATGAACCAAAAGACTCGCAAACTCGATCTGCATCACCGCTTATATTGATAAAAAAAGCGCCAACCGTAGCGTCTGCTTGTATTGTAGTCGGCAGTGTGGATTTAGCCTTAATAAGTCTTCTTCCAGCAATGATAACTCGCACTCCAGAAGCTGCACCAATCCTAGCATTGATTATCGTCCCTGCTATGGCGATAGGTGCAACAATTCTTCAGTATCCAATTGCAATTATAGCCGATAAACACGGCCTCAGAAAAGTTGGTGTAATGACTGTTTGTGCTGGCCTGATATTTGCCAGCTTAATTCCATTTTTTTTAGGATCAGTGTTAATAACTCTTCTCTTGGGATTTTTCGCTGCAGGCTTGGTTTATGCTCTTTACTCGATTGGCCTTGCTATGCTGTCTAGGCGGTTTTCTGGAGCAGAAATTGTTGCTGCAAATGCTGGATTTGTAATCCTTTTCGAACTTTCAAATTTAATGGGACCTTGGGTTGCAGGGTTTTTACTAGACATCAATATGCGATATGGCCTCCCAATTTTCACATGTGCTATAGGGATTTTTTATGTCAGTATTTCATGGATTAGACGACGTACAAATTCTAATTATTGAAGACATATATTCATGATTTAAACACCCCATGTATCTGAAATGCGATAACCCCCTGGCCATGGATCTCCAGGGTCAAGCATGTACTGATGAGTGCCAGTAATCCATGCGCGTCCACTAATTTCGGGTAAAATAGCATCGAAACTACCAACTTTTGTTTTTCCTAGAATTTGACCAGAAAACTGTGAGCCAATAATTGAAGTCGCAGTTAACGTCTCTCCAGCCTTCATTTTTCCACGTCTGTGTAATATTGCCATTTTAGCTGACAAGGCTGTACCTGTTGGTGATCTATCAATTTTACCTGGTTTAACGGCTACAGCCGACCTGAAGTTCATACCATTATTATCTTTAAATAATGGACTGCAAAAATGACAGAAAGAGAAATGACCCCAATCAGGATAGGTCGGGTGATGGAAATTTAGTTGCTCGTTAGCAGCTTTGGTAATCTTTTCCCCTAATTTCGCAAGATCTTTTGCTTCATCTGGAGATAGCTTAAAGCCCAATTTATCTGCATCCACTACCACAAACGAGTCTCCACCAAACGCAGTATCGACCTTCAAAGCCCCATAACCCTCAATCTCGAGAGTTAAATCCAGATCATTTGCGAAGCTAGGTAAATTTTCCACATAGATCCTGTTTGCCTTTCCGTCAGAGCATTCAGCTTTTACTTTAACTAATCCTCCAGGCGCCTCGAGAATAAAAGTGGTGAAAGGCTCAAACATTTCAATTAGTCCTGCATCAAGTAAAACAGTTGCAACACAAATTGAATTGGAACCTGACATTGGAGGATTAAACTCAGGCTCCATTATAATAAAAGCGGCATCCGCCTTCGGGTTTTTTGGAGGCACAAGTAGATTTATATGTTTAAAAACACCACCACGAGGTTCGTTTAAAAGGAAATTACGCAATAAGCCATTACTCAACAGCCACTTACTTTGCTCCCAAACTGTTTCGCCGGGGGGCGGCAAAACACCACCAACAATAACATCGCCAACCTCTCCTTCCGCATGAGCTGAAATAACATGGATTGACTTAGTGGTTCGCATTAAAGAAGCTTAGGTATAGCTTTAAGATGTGTAAACTGCTTTTTAGGAAATATTGGAATGGAGAGACCTACTGGAGTTCAAATATCCAGGTTTTTGAAAGCTCAGGGCGTTCAATATGTATTTGGAATTCCTGGTGTACATAACCAAGAGCTTTATCGCGGTATCGAAGAAGCAGGGCTAATCCACATACTTGCAAGACATGAACAAGGTGCGGGCTTTATGGCTGATGGCTATGCCAGGGCTAGTGGAAAACCAGGCATTGTCTATGTCATTACTGGGCCCGGTATTTGTAATGTTTTAACCGCACTAGGGCAGTCATACTCTGATAGTATACCAATCTTAGCCATTTCTTCCTGTTTAGATGAGACCGCCTATAGACGTGGACAGTTGCACCAAATGCTGGATCAAGAGCGCGCGGCTGGTAGTGTTTGCGAGTGGTCCGAAACTGCTCAAGATTATAAAGCTGCGTATGGCTTGTTAGACCGGGCCTTCACAGAATTTTCTGACAAAAGATGTAGGCCCAAACATATACAAGTCCCGATTAAGGTACTTGAGCAAAACGCTCCTGATTTTAAAATTTCTGCGAAACCTAGTGCTTCTTTTTTGTATAATGAAAATGAAATTATCAAGATTTCACAATTAATTAAAAACTCCAAAAAACCTATTTTTATAGTTGGTGGGGGCGCAAAGGATGCAGATGTATTTAAACTTATAGAAAAAACTGGTGCTGCATGCTTCACAAGCTTTACAGGTAGGGGGCTTATACCATCAAACTATCCATTATTAATGGGTTCATCGTTGGCTAGGCCCGACACTGTTGGTGTTCTGTCAAAATCAGATCTACTCGTAGTATTGGGGTCCGAATTAGCCGAAGTTGATATCTGGCGCTATAATCTCGGTCATAAATGTACATTGGTACGCGTTGATACAGATCCTGAAGTTCTTTCTGATCATCATAAAGCCGATCTTAAAGTTAATATGAAAGTGGCAGACTTTGTTGAAGCTTCACTTAAATATTTTAACGAAGAAGATAGCAAACCAACATGGGACGCAAAATTTATTTCTCAAAAACGTAACGAATGGATTTCACAGGCTAAAAGAGAGTTTCCAGGAGTAGCAAACGTTATTAAGGCCGTTGAAGAAATAGTGCCTCAGGAAACTGTAATATATTCGGATATGACGCAATTCGCATATTTAGCTAAAGAGATATGGGATATGGAAAAACCTAATCATTGGCATCATCCCTATGGCTTTGGGACTTTGGGTTATGCATTACCAGCGGCAATAGGCGGGTGTATAGCGCGACCAAACATGCCAACGTTAGCTATAGCTGGTGATTATGGGTTCCAGTATACAATCCAAGAGTTGGGTACTGCCGTTGAACTACAACTCAATTTACCAATCCTCATTTGGGACAATCATAAACTTAAAGCAATTGAGGATAGTATGATAGCAGCACAAATTTCTCCAAATTCTGTCCAAGCTTTAAATCCTGATTTTTGTAAATTAGCAGAATCTTACGGTGCAAGGTCGACAAAACCTTCCAACCTTAAAGAATTACAAAACGATATAACTGAAGCCTTCTGCGCTAAAACACCGACCATTATTCATATATCGGATATGGTGTAATTCAACAATGCAAGCTACAAATGAAAAAGACCCTCATGGGAGGGCCTTAATCGAAAAGAATGACCTAGGGGGAGGAGTTAGGTCAATATCTTAAAGCTCGAAAACGAAATTGGGAGGAACGTTTATCAAACTATTTAAAAGCACAATTGTGTCTTCTAGTTTTATATATGCTGCGCTGCGGCAGGTTTTACCAATGCTATTTTTGCATACCCGCTTTGCAATATTCTGCAATCACAAGATATCTAAATGATCCAAATAAATAAAATTATTTGAAAATTATCGATTTTGATGCTGGCGATATGTTGATTTCATCAATAATTGTACCCTGCCTGGTTTTGACAATGTCACAGACGATTTTAGCAATATCGTCTGTCTCAATTGCATTATTTTCGGCGTCACCAGGCTTGAAATTCAAGCTATCAAAAAATGAACTTCTTACAAAACCTGGATTTATTAAGCAAACCCTCACGCCGGTATTACCGCATTCATCACGAAGTGCCTGAGTAAAACCTCTCAAACCAAACTTTGCAGCCGAATACAGAGTTGCTTTTTTCTTTCCAGCTAATGAAGCCTCTGACCCTATGACAATAATATCGCCATTACCTTTTGCTTTCATATAACTTACTAAATGCCTACAGAGGATGATATGCGAAATTAAATTTAGATTTATGAATTTCGATATTTGCTTGGATGAGAAATTCTCCAAGGCTTGGAAGTCACCATAACCTGCATTACAAATTAAAACGTCAATATCCGAATGTTGATGCAAAAGCTGAGGAATAACACTCTCAATTTTTTCAAAATCGGACAAATCAAGTGAAATGGGAAAATAACGATCAAAATTTGGTTCAAACTTTTTGTGATCTCTAGCAAGACCAATCACGTCAGCACCACTTTTTAGTAGCATTGACGTGATTGCTTTTCCTATACCGCTAGAACTACCAGTGATAATCGCTTTTCTTTTTTCCAATGTCTTAAAGCTCCAATCTCACACTAAGCAACGAAAAATTTTTTTCTTTGTAGTATATTTTTCTAATTCTGCTTGTAAAAATAAAGACATTTCTTGCTCTATATCTTTACCATATGAGACAATTCCATCCTTGGTCTCCATAGGGAATGAGAAAAGTTTATCGTCTGGATATAATGATGTAATTTTTTTGTACATTTCTTTTGGAAATCGCAACGGACCATGACTGACAGAGTGAACTTTATCAATATTAATATCTGTAAATATATCCTGAATTAGTTCTGAGTATAGATTTTCCCAGCCAGAACAGTAGATAAGAGGATCAAACCTTAGACCAACTGGCCATCCATTCTTGGCTAGGGTCTTTAATGCATTAACTCTTCTCTCAATACTTGGAGCTTTGTTATCCAAGACGCGAGCCAAATTACTTGGAGATAAACTATATGCTACTACACAATTAGAAATCGGACTACTTTTTAACAGGGTTTCGGAGACGACACTCTTGGTCCTCAGTTCAAGTTCAACAGAACTAAAGTTGGTAAAAAATTCTAAAGCTTTTTCGGCAAAACCTGTAATTTTTTCGAATGCCAATGAATCACAATCATAACCAGAAAAAAAAGTCAGACTAGCATCTGTATTTTTATCAATTGTATCGGAAATTGCTTTGAAAAAATCCTCATAATTTACAAAAAGTACGTAGTTTGCGGAAGAATACATTCCCTGTAGAAAACAGTATCGGCAGTCATAAATACAGTTATACATATGTGAAAAATAGTAATTTTTTTGTGCATCGAGCCCAAAACCCTGTGGCGCTGGCAAAACAAAGTTATCATGCTTTCTTGCTAAAATCAGAGCAGGGTTTTGTTTTTGAATACGAAAGTTCTGTTGCCTTCTATTAAACATCTCTTGATATCTATCAATCTCAAAGACATCTGCATGTTTTAAGCGCCTAATAACCTTTTGGGCAATTGGATGATCTAAGACTTCACGCTCTACAAAAATACTATCAATCATCACAACTTCCATTCTTTTATTGCTGAGATAAGCTCACTCTCGAGACTAGAAATTAATTTTGAGGCTGAATTTGCAGTGGCCAGAGTATTTTCTAATTTTCGGTTCGGAAATGCTGACTTCCATTTTTTATATGTCTGGATAAATTTATATCTATTACTCTGAGTGAAATGATACTTATCAAAATATTGAAAAACTTCTTCTGGTATCTTCAATCTTTTTTTCTCATCGCTCACCAATTTTTCTATAGTAGCAATAATTTTTTGAAGCTGCTCTATATTTTGAGAAATCAATTGCGTTATTGTTTTTTTAGAAATTGAACCGATAGGGCTTTCCGGTGTATCGGATACAATTTTTAAAACGAATACTAATTCATTACAGGAAAACATTGGGGCTATCGCGCAGAAACCTGATGCCTCCATATCAAAGAGTACAGGATCTGAATATGCTGTTTCCGGCTGGGAAACAGTATAAAGGGTCTGGTGTTGAATTATTTTCGATAAACGTAGTCCTGGAAAGTAAGATTTTTTACTACCTACGTCATGAACCTTTATCACTTGAAATAGCCTGCCAACTGGTTCCAAATGAAAACCTGCAATTCCTAAATTAATCCACCCTACATATTTCTTAACATTTAATAACATTTTTAAATAGGTGGTAGCAGCAGCTGCTTTAGTTTGACCAATTCCAGATATAACAAGTGCATGCCCATTCTCTTGATTTACATATACTGGAAAATTCAGTTCATTTGAAAATAGACGAAGGTCAAATAAATCAATAATTGGATTTGCTTCAGGCTCTAACGCTATGACCCAACAGATTTTTAGCTCAATGTCTCGAATATCAGGCCGTTCAATCATTAAAACAGCGCCTTAATGAATCTTCCCAATATTGCTTCTTCTCAAGCAAAGTCTCTGCGTAAACCTTTTTTTTACGCTTTTGAGATCCATTTATTAAAATTTCCATTTTCAATATGACTTCACGTATCGCCGCAATTCTGTAATCCAATTTGAGATCAGGCTCATTTAATATCTTTTCCAGAGCGTATATGCGAAATCTGTCCATTCCCCAATGCACACCTGAAAGTTGGTCACTGTGACCTCCCTTTTTGATGATTAATGGCTCGTTAATGAAAATTACTTCCTCTTTTGAACTATACCGCAACCAGAAGTCATAATCCTCACATGCTGGTAAGTCCTCATCAAAAAAACCAAAGTCTTCAAAAACAGACCTATGAAGCATTGTTGAACTTGGGGATATACAACATAATTTTAGACAGCTTTGGAACACATTGCCCCCGCTCTTCTTATGTTTTTTGTGTTGGTTTACGCGAATTCCATTTCTTACCCAAATTTCTTCAGTATGACATAGTCGACGGTGTTGTATGTCACTTCTAAACGCAATTACCTGCCGATCCAGCTTACCTTTTAACCAAAGATCATCAGAATCTAGGAGGGCAATATATTCACTTTTTGCCTCCTTTATACCTAAGTTTCTTGCAGAACTTACACCTTGGTTTTCTTGAAAAATATAGCGTAAAACAGTCTTAGGCGTACTTATAGAATTAAATCCTAAATCATTTAAAATATTATAAGTTCCATCTGTGGACCCATCATCAACTATAATTATCTCACGCGCAGGTAACGTTTGAGCCAGAACTGATTGAACACATTCTGAGATTAAGTCCGCTCTATTATATGTTGGGATAATTACTGACACTTCCGTCATTATTTAACTATTTACTTAGTTCGAGCATAAGACATTTTAGGATCAATCTACCAACAACAATCATCGAAATTTGGTTAATATCGTTATTTGGCGATAGCTCTACAACGTTCAGACCAATAATTTGTCCTTTTTTTGATATCCCCTCGAAACACGCAACAACTTGCATCCAATCAAGGCCACCAGGCGATAGTGCCACGGTTCCAGGCACTATTGATGGATCTAACCCATCTACATCAAGAGTTATAAAGAACTTTCCTGCCTCAGGTAACTCATTTAAAAACAATTCTATTCCTTTTTCGTGGATATCCTTCGCAAGATAAATCTTAGCTCCCCAATCTTTTGCATCTTTCAGATCTTGCGCAGTAGCGCTTCCATAAGAACGTATGCCAATTTGATGTATTCCAGAAATATGGGCCATTTCTGAGGCTCTTCGCATAGGGCTCGAGTATCCATCTCTTTCACCAAATCTCTCATTCTTCCAATCCATATGTGCATCAATTTGAATGACCGTCACGTCAGTCAATGGGTCTAAGCCCCGTAATACCGGGTTGGTTATTCCGTCGTCACCTCCTATTGAAACCGGTAACACGCCTCTATCTACTAAGTAACGCACTGCACCTTCTATTTCAGAGTAATGCTGATCAATATCGTTATTTCTAAGGGGAATATTTCCTCCATCTGCAACTGAAATTGATGCAAGCGTGCTTCCTGATTTTAAATCAAGATCAATGGCGTGTTGATCAATAAGAATTCTTGGTGATGCATCACGCAGCCTATCTGGCGCAGTCGACTGATTATTTGGAAAATCTTGCGTATTGTATGGTTTGCCGAAGGGTGCCCCAAAAACCACAGCGTTGTGATTGAGTTTCGACCAATCTGAGAGGGCGGGTAAATCGAGAAAACTTTTTGAATTAGGAAATTTTGTGACAGGTGGCTTCAATTGAAAACCTATGCTTTTATTTGGAGATTAAGTATTTCGCGGGTCTGACGCCAGGTCGCAACAGGGCGCTCATATTTTTCACATATTTCTGCGGCTCTTTGGATTAGAGCCGCATTAGAGGGCGCTAGTGTATTTTTATCAAGCCTAACATTATCCTCAAGCCCCGCCCTCGTATGGCCCCCGGCCGCAATCGCCCACTCATTTACGATAATTTGATTAGCACCGATTCCTGCGGCACACCATTCCGCTTCTGGTGCTCTTTCGTTCATAAACTTTACATATAAATCAAAAACTTCTTTATCAGCAGGCATGGCATTTTTAACTCCCATAACGAACTGAACATATAGTTTTCCGTATAACTCATTTCGATCATACATTCTGATAGCAGTCAGAATATGGCTCAAATCAAACGCCTCAACTTCTGGAGTAACCCTATATTTATTCATTTCTGATGCTAACCAATTAACCAGGTCAGGTGGGTTTTCGTAAACGCGTGTAGGAAAATTATTTGATCCAACAGATAATGAAGCCATATCAGGGGCTAGAGGAAGCATTCCACCTCTTTCAGTTCCCGCTCCCGAGCGGCCGCCGGTAGAAAATTGAATGACCATACCAGGACAATGTTCCTTTAAGCCCTCCAACAATGCGGCAAATTTTTCAGGGTCAGATGATGGTGTCTGATCATTATTGCGAACGTGACAGTGGGCGATTGTTGCACCTGCCTCAAATGCGCTTTGAGTACTTTCAATTTGCTCTTGCAAACTAATTGGCACCGCAGGATTATCAGCCTTTGTTGGAAGCGATCCAGTGATTGCAACACATAAAATACAAGGTTTTTTCATTTATATTTAGCTCACTTAATCAAAAATCACTTGGCGTCATCATGGGTCAACTTCGGTAATACATCAAATCCATTTCGCCAAACAACATAAGCCAAAACTGGTTTTTTATTTGTCTGCATAGCATGTGATTGGTTCGAACTGTGCTGGGCTATTCCACCTTCGCTGAGAAGTCGATCCTCTTTACCATCTGCTTTGAATATTGCTTCACCTGCAATACAAAAATATAATTCCTCTGCCGGATGATAGTGCCATGGATAATATAAGTTTGGCGGCATATACACTACCCACGCTCTCATATTGTTGCTTGTATAAGGTCCACCAACTCCAATCAGGCAATAACAACCAAACTGACTCAAGAAACGAGACTCCACAGCTGTACCCTTATATGTCTGTCGCCAATGTGCATAATCTGCTTTTTCTGTGATTTTATCTCGCAAATCTTTATACTGGTTGGTATTTAACTTATTCTCGCTCTTGATCAGATCACAAGCTTCAATATGAAAATGTTCGACATTTTGCGAAATTAAGTCATTTGGAAATGGACAAAAATTTTGTAGAATAGGGTTATTAATATGAAGTTCTTTTACTGAATTTATCAATATTTCCCACGATGCTTCCATTTTAATATCCCTATAAAATAAACCTGTTCGGATCATAGGCCGACATATCAATATTTGGTAAGCTATTGTTGATTGTATCAGATATTAATCTCCCAGTCTTTGGCCCAGATGTCATACCAATATGTTGGTGCCCGAATGCTGTATAGACACCACTTTCTTTTAGCTGGCCAATTAGTGGGAGACTATCAGGAGCAGTTGGCCTGAAGCCAAGCCATTCCTCAGTTTTGTCATACGTCATCTTTGGAAAAGCTTCGGCTACCCGTCGCCTTAGTAACTTGATTGGGGCCTTACTAGGGCCAAATTTTATGCCACCTAACTCAACCGTGCCCGCACACCTAAGGTCGCCTTCCATCGGCGTCACTCCGAATTTACCTATTGTCATCATCATTGGATTCCGAGGTAATATTGAGGCATTTTTGTATACAACATGATATCCTCTCTCAGCCTCAAGCGGAATATTAAGACCAAGCTTACGCATTAACTCCTTAGACCAAATGCCTGCTGTTATAATCGCTTTATCACATTCAAAATGACCATTATCGGTATATACCGTAGAAATTTTTTCATTCTGAAACCCAAAATCCTCTACCTTAGCACTTACAAATTTTCCACCATTATGAACAAAAACTTTCATCAGCTCTGAAATATAACCCATTGGGTTCACAATGTGACCTTGTCCACTTATGACTGCTAAACAATCAATAAATGATCCACATATTGGTTCTACTTCTTGAACTACATTGCCCGTAAATACTTCAGGTATCATTCCAACTTTTTTCTTACACTCCCAACCAAAAGAATCTTTGTGAAAGTCCTTCAGAGATCGATAAGCGTAGCTAAATTTGCTGTCAGCTATCCAGCTTGCTGCGGCAGTCCCTTCAGTCAGGCTTTTATGCTGTTGAACAGAATCTGTC
>Ga0208130_1000467_pt1 | contig 21274 bp, 19 predicted proteins | sample ETNtaG_31_FD_185771 | JGI IMG/M metagenome (GOLD analysis project Ga0208130, IMG submission 185771) | Marine microbial and viral communities from oxygen minimum zone, Eastern Pacific Ocean - ETNP201310SV78 (SPAdes) (version 2) | ecosystem: Environmental > Aquatic > Marine > Oceanic ...
GGTTTTAGAAAGGGCGTGCAAAAAAGTAAATTAGAATACATAAATAATTTAAATAAGCTTAAAAGATCAAATATTTTTCTTGAAATAGTTCATGTAATTTATATGCCTGGATTAGACGAAAATAGTTATAAAATAGATGGTAGTGTTAGAATATATTATGGTGCTGTATTATCTGTTAATTCAGAAATAATTGAATTTTCTGGTTACCAAACAATTAATTTTTTTGATGGAAAAATAAAGGAAATCTGGGAGTGGGCTGATTATGGTGGTGTTAATGAAAAATTAAAAAAATTAACTGCTACTCAATAATCTTAGAAGCACAGCAACTATCATCTGCACATTTGCAAAATTGCATGTTATAAAGATGAAGAATAACTATTGCTCCAGCTGGAAAATAAATAAAATACTCTGGAACTAAAATTAGTTCAAGTGAGTGATTTAAAATAGTTAAAAGAAGTATTCCCCATGAGGTCCAAAATGAATTTTTTAACCATTTAATAGACATGTTTTTAGTAATAAAAAAAATCGCAATAAATGAAATAACTAAAAATATATAGTCAATAGCTTTCCACCATAAAGGGGCGTCTGCACAACATACAGCCGAGCATGCCTTTGCTACAAACAGAAATGGTGTAGCAATACAATGTATGGCGCATAAAGTTCCTGCTATCATACCAATACTGTCGTAATTGTAAGGGGCTGTAACTTTCATTTGTTTCGTTTGTGCAAAAATAGCTTTTATTTTTTTATATGCAAATGGGTTGCATTTTTTAATATTTTTTATTTTTATATTTTTGTAAATATAATTTAATTTGTGAACAAAATACTGTCAATTTTATCTGAAAACAAGATTAGTAAAACTAAATTTAGAGTAGAACTACTTACATTATTTTATTCAAAAAAATCTTTATCAGTGATAGAAATATTAGATTTCTTTAACAATACTGTAAATAAAGTTACAATTTATAGATCTTTAAAAAGTTTTGAAAAAAAATGTTTGATTCATAAAGTTCCAGATAGTAAAAACTTCACCAGATATTCTTTGTGTAACAAAAATGAATGTAAAAATGGTTCTCATGCTCATAATCATGGTCATTTCATATGTTATTCGTGTGAACAGACATTTTGTTTAGAAAGTATAAAAGTAGAAAACACTAATCAGCTTGATGGTTATAAAGTTGAAAATTTAAAATTAATTTACGAGGGCTATTGTAATTCATGTATAAATAATTAAAAATGTTAACAGCAAAGTCAATAAAATATTCATATGACCCAATAAATACATTTAAATTTCCAGATTTTAGTTTAGATTCAACTGAAGATTTATTAATTTTAGGTGATTCAGGAGTTGGAAAAACAACTTTCCTAAATATCTTAGGTGGATTGTTGTTGCCTCAATCTGGTTTGATTACTCTAAATGGAACTAATTATACAGACTTAAGCAATAAAGATTTAGACAAGTTTAGAGGAAAAAATATAGGCATAATTTTTCAAAGCCCATATTTTGTTAATAATTTAAACTTAATGGATAATCTTTTATTTTCACTTTTTTTATCAAAAAATCAACAAGATAAAAATGTTGTAATTGAGCTTTTAAATCAGTTAGGTTTGCGTGACAAGATATATTCAAAACCAAATGATCTTAGTCAAGGAGAAAAACAACGAGCATCCATTGCTTTAGCTTTAGTAAAAAAACCAAATTTAATTTTAGCAGATGAGCCGACCTCATCTTTAGATGATAATAATTGTGATTTGGTTGTTAGTTTATTAAAAGAGCAATCGCAATTGAATAAATGTAGATTAATAATTATTACTCATGACGCCAGGTTAAAGAAGCATTTTAAAAATTCAATTAAATTATGAATATAAGTAGATTAGCATTTACGAATATTTTATCAAAACCAACAACTACATTGTTAAGTTTGTTGCTAATGAGCTTGGGAGTTGGTATTATCTCAATTCTACTAATAATTAATAATCACATCGAGAAACAGCTTGACAATAATTTAAGAAGTATAGATATGGTGGTTGGAGCGAAAGGAAGCCCATTGCAATTAATATTGTCAAGTGTATATCATTTGGATAAGCCAACAGGTAACATTTCCTACAAAGAAGCAAAATCATTAAATAAAAATGTTTTGGTTGATTTTACTATTCCACTTTCTTATGGTGATACCTACAAAGGATATAGAATTGTTGGTACAAATGAAAAATATTTTGATCTATATAATCTAGAATTAAGTCAAGGTAAAATATGGGAAAGGAGTATGCAGGCTGTTTTAGGAAGTTCGGTAGCATCCAATAAAAATTTAAAAGTTGGAGATAAGTTTTTTGGGACTCATGGATTTGATGATCATGGTCATGTTCATGATAATCATGCATATATAGTTGTTGGTATTCTAAAACAATCATATTCTGTTGCCGACAATTTAATTTTGACAAATTTAAAAAGTGTGTGGCAAGTTCATGAGGAACATGATGATTGTGAAGATGATCATTCTCATGATCATAGCAATCACGACCACAGTCATGACCATCACTCTCATGATCATAGCGATCACGATCACAGTCATGACCATCACTCTCATGATCATAGCGATCACAATCATAGTCACGACCATCACTCTAATGATGATTCCAATAAAATGATTACGGCTCTGCTAGTTAAATTTAAGAGTCCTGTTGGTTTAGTTCAAATTCCAAGAAAAATTAATGAGGAGACTAATATGCAGGCTGCAATCCCACTATTTGAAATTAATAGGCTTACTAGCTTAATTGGTTTTGGAATAAATACAATTAATATAATAGCTTTAATTATTATGTTAGTTTCAGGTATTAGTATTTTTATAACGCTATTTAACTCGCTTAAGAAACGAAGATATGAGTTAGCACTTATGCGTGTGCATGGCGCTACAAGAATTCAATTGATTAAATTAATATTTATTGAAGGTTTGTCATTATCTTTTTTGGGTACATTGTTTGGATTACTGATAAGTAGATTTAGCTTAGTTATCATTTCTTCATTTACAAACAAAAATCAGAGTTTTACAAATATTGACTTATCAATGATTAACAGCGAACTATTACTTTTAATTGCTGCTTTAATTATTGGTTTTATAGCTTCATTAATACCAGCACTATCAGTATATAAAATTAATATTCCTAAAATATTATCAAATGAATAATATTATCACCATCTTTTTATTAGTTTTTTCAAATTATTCATTTGCACAAATTCAGTTATCATGGAAAGATTTAGAAGATGTAGAGTTTTCTGATTTATATGTTCAAGAGTTAGATGAGTATGTGCTATATCCAAGTTATGGAATGGATATAATGGCATTAAATGGTCAAGAAGTTATCTTAACTGGATATGTTTTAGAAATTGATCCTTCTAAAGGTTTTTATGTTTTATCTAAGGGCCCTTTTGCGTCTTGTTTTTTTTGTGGAAAAGGAGGTCCCGAGACTGTTGCGGAACTTGTTTTGAAATCAAATCGTGATAAATTTTTCATGGACGAATTTGCTTCAATTAAAGGTAAATTAATATTAAATCCTGATGATATTTATAGATGTATTTATATAATTGAAGATGCTGAGAGGTACAATCAGCCACTACGACCAAGACCTGAACCTGAGCAGATCCAGCATAAACTGCATGAATAAATTATTCCTTTACTTTTTTTTATCAATTCATACAATTAGTGCTCAGACGTTAGACGATTTAGAGTTTGGTTCCGATACAACATTAGATATTGTAAGTTGGAATATTGAATGGTTTCCAAAAAACAACTTAACAGCTACTTATGTAGAAAAAATTCTTAAAAACTTAAATGCTGATATCTATGCTTTACAAGAAATTGAAGATACTATTTTAATGAAACAAGTTATTTCAAATATTTCTGGTTATGAAGCGTACTTTAAAAGTAGTTATTATGGAGGTTTAGCATATATTTACAATTCCAATACTATTTCTGTTAATGATCAGTTTGAAATATTTAATAGTCAACAATATTGGAATGCATTTCCTAGGTCTCCACAAGTTTTAGATTGTAATCACAAAGGAAAAAATTATATATTAATCAATAATCATTTTAAATGTTGTGGTGATGGATTATTAAACCTAAATAGTTCTAATGATGAAGAAAATAGAAGAAAGCAGGCAGCTAATTATTTAAAGCAATATGTTGATAACAATTTTTCACTTAACAATGTTGTTGTGTTAGGAGATTTAAATGATAATTTAGTTGATCCAAATGTTCACAATGTATTTATTAATATTATCAATGATACTTTAAATTATCTTTTTACTGATATAAATATTGCTCAAAACAATTCAGGTAATTGGTCCTATCCATCATGGCCATCACACCTTGATCATATTCTTATAACAGACGAGTTGTTTCAAAATTTTGCACATTCATCATCTAAAATTGAAGTTATTAAATTAGATGAATATATGAGTGGTTGGAACAATTATGAAAATAATGTTTCAGATCATAGGCCAATAGGGTTAAAATTAAAAACAGAGTCTTTAGCTTTTCACGATCAACCAATAGAACAAACAAAAAAAGTATTTAAGATTTTTGATGTTTTTGGTGTCGAGTTAGTCAGAAAAAAGATGGGTGTAAATATTATTCTTTATGATGATGGTTCACACGAAAAAGAGTTTTATTTAAAATAAGTTATTAAGTAGTTATGATCCTAATAATAATTTAAATCTTTTTGTTTCATCTCCTCTTACTACGGTACATTCAATTTCATCTCCTGGATTGTACTGAATAACTACCTCATGAAGTTGATTTGTAGAATTTACAGCAATATCATTGATTTTAACAATTACATCTAAATCTTTGATGCCAGATTTGCTAGCAGCACTATTTTCAAGAACTTTTGAGATTAGAACACCTTCAAGATTTTTTAATTTTAGTTCTTTTTGTAATTGTGCATTTATGTCAGAAATATAAATTCCTAAATAAGCTCTTTTCACCTCACCGTATTCTTTTAGATCTGTAATGATTTTCTTTACCATATTAGATGGAATTGCAAATCCATATCCAGAAAATGATCCTGTCTTTGATTGAATTGCAGTATTAATCCCTATAAGTTTACCTTCTAAATTAACTAACGCTCCTCCAGAATTACCAGAATTAATGGCCGCATCAGTTTGGATAAATGATTCAATACCTCCATCATTAAGAATATTAATTTTTCTTGATTTTGCACTTATTATTCCTGCAGTAACAGTGGAGTTTAGATTATATGGGTTACCAACAGCAAGCACCCATTCTCCAACTTTTAGTTCATTCGAATTATCAAACTGCATAAAATTTAAATCTTTTTCATCAATCTTTAGTAATGCTAAATCGCTATTTGAGTCCTGTCCTAAAATTTCTGCGCTGTAAGTTCTTTTGTCGTTAAGGACAACTTCAATTTCTTTTGCATTGTTTATGACATGTCTATTAGTTATAATATATCCATCATTTGAAATAACTACACCTGAGCCACTAGCAAAATTTTCCTTGGGCTGTTTAAAAAATCTTTTACCATAAAAAGGATCATAATAACCATATAACTCATCACTTATATACTTAGATTTAATATGTACTACACATTCAATGGCATTTTCTGCTGCAGAAATAAAATATGGATAGGTACTGTTTATATTATTATCTTTATAGCTTGATATTTTTGATTCACTCTCTTCTGATGCATAGGATTTTTCTGAAAAGACATTTTGTAAAAAAATTGAAATAATACATCCTAAAAATATATAACCTAATACTTGTCTCTTTTTCATATTAATGTTTATTAATTAACTATATATGTGCTTAAATTATTGTGTAATTATTTATTATTTTGCAAAAATAATTCTAATATTTTTTTTCACAAAACAAGATGAAAAAATTTCAGGTTTTAGTAATAGGAGCTACCGGAGCAGTTGGTCAGTGCTTAGTAAAACAATTGCTAAATAATAGTCATGTATTATCGGTAACTATTTTTGTTAGAAAAAAAATCACTTCTGACAATAAAAAATTAATTGTCCACAAAATAGATTTTTCAAATATTATTAAGTATAAAAATAAAATTGTGGGTGACATATTATTTTCTGCTATGGGAACAACTTTAAAAGATGCAGGTTCTAAAAAAAAACAATATTTAGTCGATTATACATATCAATATAACTTTGCAAAAATTGCATCTGAAAATGGCGTTAAGCAATATTCACTAGTTTCATCAAAGGGAGCAAGTACGAGATCTTTATTTTTTTATCCAAAGATAAAAGGTGTTTTAGAACAAAATATAGCTAATTTAAGTTTTGAAAGAGTTCAGATTTTTAGACCAGCTTCATTAATTAGGCCTTTAACTTTACTTAGGAAAAATGAAAAAATTATAATTAATATTATAATATTTTTTAATAAACTTAATTTGTTTACATCAATTAAGCCTTTACATGTTGAAGATTTAGCAAAATTTATGATTAATAAATTATTTGAAAAAAAATTAAATAAAATAACTTTATATGAACTTAAAGAAATAATTAATATCTAACTTAATACTTGATAAAAATTGATTGTTTAGATTTTTAATTTTTCCTTAGCGATTTTATTTGCATGATACTTTATTAGTCTGTCAATTGGATTTTGCAAAATTTGACCAACTTTAAATTCATTTTCTTTAGCTAATGTTTGTATTTCGTTAGACAAAAAATATGAAACTGAGCCAATAAAGTTAACTTCTATATTTTTATAATTACTAAAACATTTTATATGCAGATTAATAAACTCATTTAGAGTTTGGTTTATTATTTTTTTTATTATAGGATGGTTTTTGTTCTCGGAAATAAAAGGAAAATAAGTAGCTAAGAACACATTGGCTCTAGACGACTTATATACTTTATCATTTATTTTATGTATATCATATTCATAATTTTTTTCAAAGTTTTTTACTAAAACAGTTGGAAGTAATTTATTAAAGTATAAAGTGAGTAATTTTTTTCCAAAATGATTTCCTGACGCTTCATCTCCCATTATAAAACCAAGTGAAGGACCATTTTCTTTGATATTTTCTCCATCAAAATAGCATGAATTTGAGCCTGTACCAAGAATACACGTAATATTTGGTTGGTTATTATACATTGCAAAGCAAGCGGCATCCAAATCATGGCTAACTTTTATTTTTGCATTTTTAAAGAACTCTGCTAGCGGTTTTTCAATTATTTCATTTTTATGCTTTGCTGAACATCCAGCTCCATAAAAAAATACGTGTAAAACTTCTCCTTTTATGAAGTTAAGTTTAGAGGAATGTAATTCTTCTAAAATAGCTTCTTCTTTTATAAAATAGGGGTTAAAACCAATGGTTTTATATTCATTAATTTTATTTCCTTCAAGGTCACATATTGCCCAGCTACACTTTGTTGACCCACTATCTGCAATTAATATCATTTTTTTTAGCTAAGATAATTTAAATTTACTTGTCTTTTTAACAAATACAAAAATATAATAAAAAAACAATTTAAGTGTTTATAATACACTAACTTTGTATCAGTATTAAGTGTTAAATATACACTTAGATAAAAATTTTAAACTAAATAAATGAATAGTAAAATTAAAATTGGAATAAATGGTTTTGGAAGAATTGGTAGAATGGTTTTTAGAGCGTCATTATTAAATGACGATATTGAAGTTTCTGCAATTAACGATCTAGTAGATATTGAATACTTAGCTTATTTGCTTAAATACGATTCTACACATCCAAATTTGGATTTAGATATTAGAGTTATTGATAACATGCTTATAATTAATGATTCAAAGATTAAAGTATCATCTGAATCTGATATATCTAAAATAAACTGGCAATCTTCAGGTGTAGAATTTGTAGTTGAATCAACGGGTAAATTTTTAACATTTGATTCGGCTAATAAACATATTACATCAGGCGCAAAGAAAGTTGTAATATCAGCTCCTTCTAAAGATGAAACACCAATGTTTGTTTATGGTGTTAATCATAATAAATATACTTCAGATATGAATATTATTTCTAATGCTTCATGTACTACCAATTGTATAGCCCCAATATTAAAAGTTATTGATGAAAATTTTGGTGTATTAAATGGAATGATGAGTACAATTCATTCGGTAACTTCAACTCAAAAAAGTATAGATGGCATAAATTCTAAAAATTGGAGATTGGGTCGCGGTAGTTTTCAAAATATAATACCATCAACAACAGGAGCTACAAAAGCGTTATCCAAAATATTACCATCTATGAAAGATAAAATTACTGGAATGTCATTTAGAGTTCCAGTTGCAAATGTTTCTGTTGTAGATTTAACATTAAATATTAAGCAAAAAACTGATTATAATTTTATTTGTGATGTTGTTAAGCGAGCATCTGAAAATGAGTTAGAAGGTGTATTGGGATTTACTGATGAAGAGGTAGTATCTTCTGATTTTAATTATGATACAAGATCATGTATTTTTGATGCAAAAGCTGGAAATATACTGGGTGATAAGCTATTAAAATTAGTTTGTTGGTATGATAATGAATTTGCATATTCAAATAAAATAATTGAAATGATTAGGCATATTCATATTTGTGAGAAGAGATACATAGCCGACAACATTGAAAACCAAATATTTAAAAATAATATTACTTAAAATTACCTAAGTTTGTACGATTAAAATATAAATCTTTTTAATATTTTAGTGTCAATTCAAAACAATATAAATTATAATAAATTAAATAATATGAGTAATAATAATCAAAATCAAGCACTATATACGCTAGTAATTGTTTTTTTCTTTTGGGGCTTTATCGCTGCAAGTAATGGGGTATTTATTCCTTTTTGTAAAAAATATTTTAATTTGGATCAGTTCCAAAGTCAGCTAATAGAATTTGCTTTTTATGGTGCTTACTATGTCGGAGCTTTATTTCTCTTTGTATATTCAAGTATAACAAATAAAAATATTTTAAATCTTTGGGGTTATAAAAGTACGATTATTAAAGGTTTAGTCCTTTCAACTTTTGGAGCTGGCGCGATGGTTCTAGCCGTACAAGGAGGTTTACCAGGACAGTCTAGTACCTTTGTATATATACTGGCAGCACTTTTTATAGTTGGTCTTGGATTTTCATTACAGCAAACTTCAGCAAATCCCTTTGCAATTTCTTTAGGAGATGAATCAACAGGATCACATAGATTAAATTTAGCAGGGGGAATCAATTCTTTTGGAACTGCAATAGGCCCAATTGTTGTATCCCTTGCTTTATTTGGAACTGCTGCAAGTGCTAACATAGATTTAAATTCAATGATTGAAAATCAAGAAATAACATTAAATTCAGTACAATATTTATATATTTTTGTTGGAGTACTTTTTCTTGTAGCCGCATCAATATTTTATTTTTCGAAAAATTTACAAGAAGAAAAAGAAGATCCGACTTTTCTTGGAGCAAATAAAGCTATGTTTAGTCTGCTATTTATTACTGTAAGTTTAATTGTTATTTTTTATCAGATTTTTAGCCAATATCTTGGATTAGAAAAAGGTGGTGAATTATCATCTGAATCTGAAACTTTTATTTTGAAATTATCATTTTTAGCCTTAATAATTATTATTCTTACATTACTAGTTTCAAATTTTTTATCACGAAAAAATGCTCACGGATGGGGTGCTATGCAGTATCCTCAACTAGTTCTAGGAATGATTGCAATTTTCACTTATGTTGGTGTTGAAGTTACAATACAGGGAAATTTACCCGAACTTTTAAAAACACCTGCTTTTGGAGCTTTAAATGAAACAGAAATTGCCCCATATATTTCTATGTACTGGGGTGGATTGATGATAGGTAGATGGACCGGTGCAATAGCGGTATTTAATCCAACAGATAAAATTAAAAAGTGGTTATATATTATTGTTCCTTATTTTGCTTTTGGAGTAGTACTGTCTTTAAATGCGATCTCTGGTTTTGAGGTTAAACATTTATCATATTTTGCATTTTTTGTAATTATTCAAATAATAGGGTTTTTTATTGGTAAAGATTTACCATCAAGAACTTTAGCTGTTTTTAGTATTCTTGGTTTACTAGCAATGCTTGTTGGTCTTTTTACAACAGGAAAGATTGCTATTTTTTCATTTTTAAGTGGAGGATTATTCTGTTCAATTATGTGGCCTAGTATTTTTGCATTAAGTATTAAAAATTTAGGAAAATATACATCCCAAGGATCTTCATTTTTAGTTATGATGATTCTTGGAGGAGCAATTATCCCTCCAATTCAAGGAAAATTAGCTGATATAGTTGGTATACATGAATCGTATTGGATTACTGTTTTTTGTTTTCTGTATTTATTAATATTTTCTTTAAAGACCAATAAAATATTTCAAAAAAATAATTTATAAAATGAACAAAAACAAAATACTTATTTCAATTTTACTCATTTTAATATTTATCTCATTATTGATTTTTAACAATAGATCTGAAGTTGTTTCTAATTTTCCATTAAAGCATGAAGATAGAATAAATAAAATTCTATCAAATATGAGTTTGGAAGAGAAAGTTGGACAAACATGCCAGATAACATTAGATGCAATTTTAATTAAAAACAAATCAGGTAGTTTAATTGAGCCACACACTATTGATAGTAATAAATTATATGAAGCTATTCATAAGTATAAGATAGGTTCAATCTTAAATGTGTCAAATCATACTTTTACTTTAGAAAATTGGCACAAAAAATTAAAGAAAATTTATGAATGCACAAATTTAAAATCAAATTCAATTCCAATAATATATGGAATAGATGCTATTCATGGAGCTAATTATATACAAAATAGCACACTGTTTCCACAAGAAATCGCTTTAGCGGCAAGTTGGGACACTTCCATTGCAAGATCTATGGGTTTAGTAACTGCTTATGAAACACGAGCTAGTGGCATAGCGTGGAACTTTTCTCCTGTATTAGATTTAGGTAGAAAACCAATTTGGTCAAGGTTTTTCGAAACCCTTGGAGAAGATGAATATTTAGCAAAAACATTAGGAAAAAAAATTGTTGAAGGATACCAAGGAAATTTTCCAATAAGTAAATATCATGTAGCAGCTTGTTTAAAACACTATGTTGGTTACAGTTATCCGCATACTGGAAGAGATAGAACACCTGCATTAATTCCTGAAAGAACTATGGAGGAATTATACCTGCCTCCATTCAAGCACTCTATAGATGCAGGTGCACTTACAGTCATGATAAATAGTGGTGAGGTTAATGGGATTCCTGGACATGCAAATAAATATTTGATAACTGATATTTTGAAAAATAAATGGGGTTTTTCAGGATTTGCAGTTTCTGACTGGGAAGATTTTATAAAATTGCATACCGAATTACAAACTGATTCTACAATTAAAGACGCTATTGCAACAGCAATAAATGCTGGTGTTGATATGAGTATGGTTCCAAATAATCCTCAGTATAAAAAGTATTGTGAAAATTTAATTGAGCTTGTTAATGAGGGTAGAGTTAGTAAAAATAGGTTGAACGATGCGGTTAAAAGAATCTTAAGAGTTAAGGCTGAGTTAGGTATTTTGGATAAAAAAGAATTTGACAAAACTGCATATAGTGATTTTGCATCAGACAAATTCAAAAAAATAGCTTATAAATCTGCATCTGAGTCTATTACGCTTTTAAAAAATGAAGATAAAATTTTACCTATCGGTAATAATAAATCTGTTCTTTTAATTGGGCCAGCTGCTAATAGTTTGAATGTTTTAAATGGTGCATGGACACATACTTGGCAAGGAATAAAAGATATATATAATAATGATTACCCAACAATTAAGGAGGAGATCGAAAGAAGATTCAATAGTGTTTATTACTTTGAAGGATCAAAGATGTTAATGAAAAATGGAGATGAATTAGATGTTGTTTCTAAAGATTTACAAAAAGCTGTCAAAATTGCATCAAAATTAGATTATGCAATTGTATGCTTGGGTGAACTTCCATCAACGGAAAGGTCTGGTGATATTTATTCTCTCAATATGCCTAAAGAACAATTGAGAATTGTTGAAGAATTAAGAAAAACTGGCATAAAAATAATATTAGTTTTGGTAGAAGGAAGACCAAAAATTATTAATAAAATTGTACCGTTTTGTTCAGCAATTTTACACGCTTATCTGCCTGGTGATCAAGGGGCAAAAGCTATTGTTGATATATTATTAGGTGAAATTAATCCTTCAGGAAAATTACCATATACCTATCCTAAGTATGATGGTGTAATTATGCATTATGACCATAAGCAGTCTGAACTTATTAATGGTAATACTTGGAGTAATGATTTTTTTGATCCTCAGTTTAAATTCGGATTTGGATTAAGTTATACAACCTTTACTTACACAAATCTTGAAATTAGCTCAAGTAAAATTAGTAATAATGAGACACTAACAATTAAGGTAGATATAGAAAATACTGGTGATGTAAAAGGCAAGGAAGTGGTTCAACTATATATTAGAGATCATTATGCAACTATATCTCCGTCTCTCAGAAAATTAAAAAGATATACAAAAATAGAACTCGAACCGAATCAAAAAGAAACTATTGAATTTGTAATTTCAAAATCTGATTTGAAATTTTATGGTATTAATAATGAGTGGATTGTCGAAGACGGAAAATTCAGTGTAATGATAAACGATTTAGAAGAAGAATTTAATTTTAAAAATTAATGATGCCTTTATAAAATTTATATTTTTGAACTTTCAATTTTACATGTCTCAAAATAAATAAATTATGTCACCAATTAACATTTCTATAGATTGTGTAATTTTAGGATTTGACAAAGATCAAAAATTAAAAGTTTTATTAATAAAAAAGATCATTAATGACAAAAATGACTATCAGTATGCGTTGCCTGGTGATCTAGTGAAAATTGATGAAGATTTATCAACAGGAGCTAAAAGAATATTGAAGAGTTTAACCTCTTTAGACAATATATTTTTAAGACAATTTTATACTTTTGGAAATCCCAATAGAACTAAAGCAAAAAAAGATCAATCTTGGCTCCGTTTATACAGGAAAAAACCAAAAGAAAGAGTTATTACTGTGGGCTATATAGCTTTAGTTAATATGGAGGAATATGTTCCTCAAGCATCATCTTTTGCATTTGAAGCAGAATGGGTAGAAATAAATAAATTGACGCATGATTTAGCATTTGATCATAATCATATATTAAGTTCTGGAATTGAATATTTGCGAGAACAAATTGATCATAAATTAATTTCAAATTTACTTCCTTCAAAATTTACATTATCACAACTGCAGAAATTGTATGAAATTTTACTAAATGAAAAATTAGATAAAAGAAATTTTAGAAAAAATATTTCTAAAATAGATGTGATTAAAAAAACAAATGAAAAGCAAGAAGGCGTTGCACATAAACCTGCTTTTTTATATACATATGAAAAGGTTTTTAGGCAAAATTAATTTCTAAATAGAACATATCAGGTTCCACAATATGTTTTATAACAATTTTCAAAGTCTTCACTTGGAGGTTGCATAAACTCTTTAATATTTTTTTGATATCTATAAGGCTTAGAGATATATTTGAGTAGTTTTTTAAACAGAGTTTTGTTTCCATTAATAGTTTCTTCAATTACTTTCTCTACAATTTGATTCCTTGGGATTATTATCGGATTGTTATCTTTCATTATTTTTTTTATTTCTTTTTTATTAGAATAATGATTAGTAAATTTGTTCCAATCATTTTTCCATATGTCAAAATCTGAATTAGGAGATTTATTTATTGTATTATCACTGTAGGTTAATTTGTAAAAAGTATTTGTATAATCTAAATTATTTTTCAACATTATATGTAGTAAATTATCTATAAGTTGATATGATTTTTGATTGGCTTTTTTAATTCCAATTTTTTGTAACATCATCCTATAAAATTTTTTATTCCAAATATCATCAAATTGATCTATAACATTTTGAGCTAATTTTATTGCTTTTTGTTTGTTTTCATCAATTAATGGTAAGAGGGCTTCGGCAAACCTAGAAAGGTTCCACTTAACTATTTTAGATTGATTGCCATATGAATACCTTTGATAATAATCAATAGAACTATAAGTTGTGTTTGGATTGTAATTATTCATAAATGCACATGGTCCATAATCAAAAGTTTCAGCTGAAATTGACGTATTATCAGTATTCATAACACCATGAATGAATCCAACACGCAACCAATTAGCAACTAAATCTATTTGTTTGATCATTACTGTTTCTAGCAAATCTAAAGCTATATTTTTACTTCTTATTAAATCAGGATATAGCCTTTTTACAGTATAGTTAGTGAGTAAATTCAAGTAATTTTTATTGCCAAAAAAAGCAGCATACTCAAATGTACCAATTCTAATATGACTATTCATAATTCTAGTTAGTACAGCTCCTTCGTTAAGATTTTCTCTGTTTATATTTTCTCCAGTTTTAATAATAGCTAAACTTCTTGAGGAAGAGATTTTTAAATAATGAATGGCTTCGCTAATTATATACTCTTTCAACATTGATTTTAATGTTGCTTTGCCGTCACCACCTCTTGAATATTTTGTTGTACCACAGCCCTTAAGTTGAATATCAATTCTTTCATTGGTTTTTAATAAATGTTCGCCGATAATAATTGCTCTTCCATCTCCCAAATTAGTTAAATGTCCAAATTGATGTCCTGCATATGCTTGTGAAAAATATTTTTTTTTCTTATGTTTTTCTGTCAAAATATTTTTTAAATCCGATTCATTTATAAACGGATGAATATCTTCTAGTAAAAGTTTATTTAAAATAAAAATTTTAGATTTTGAAAAAATATTCGGTTTAGTTATTTGATAGAAAAAGTTAGGTAGCGATAGATAAGAATCGTCAAATTGTGACATTATGTTTAAATATTTATACTAAATCCTAGCCAATCTAAAACATTTTGACACCATATATCTTTTCTTTCCTTTTCTGTTAAAACACCTATTTCTACAGCATAATCTATAACTCTGCCTGGATATGATGTTCCAACACCTTCCATTTCACCAAGTGGAAAAGGATCATCTAAACCCATAATAATTTGACTTGTACCAACACGTTTTTTAAGAAGATCTAGAGTATGAGAGTCGTGTACTAAAGTGTCAAAATACAAATTTTTATGTCCTAGTGTTTTTCTTGGGTCTTCAAGAGTTTTAAAAATATCAGGTCGTCCATCAAAACCTTGAATTCTTCTTCCGTAATTTGCAATTCCTAGCATTCCACCGTGCGCAAAACTTGTTCGAACATTTGGATATTTATTTGGTAAATCTCTTAATGAAAACAAATGAATTGTGTCGGCACATTGTGCCATCATCCACACTAAATGAAATCTCCAATATTCATTTTTTAATGCAATCATTTTTTCGCCATCGTATGGATGAATTTGAATTGCCAATTTATACTTATTTGCAAGTTCAAAGATCGGATCAACATCTTTTTCAGCTATTGATAACCATTCATTTTTATTATTTAAAAAGTGAGTAGGCAAACACAATACTTTTAAATTTAATTTATTTACACATCTTTCAATTTCTTTAAGAGCAAAATCCATGTATAAGGGTTGTACAACAAAACCACAAGTAAATTTTTCGGGATTTTCACTTTGAATATTTGCATTAAAATCATTTTGAAATTTGATTGTATCCTTACAATCGTTTTCTTTCCAACCATTACAGTATAATTGTGATAAACAAAGCATAACACTATGGTCAATACAATTTTGGTTCATCCAAATTATTTTCTCATTCTTAAAAAAACTTGAATTTGTAATTGGTCTAGCCCAATTATCTTGTCGCATAAATTTTTTATCATCATCTATCCAAAATAGTTTTTTATCTTTCATAAACTTTGGAATTTGAGAAGGTTCAGGCAATATGTGTCCGTGTCCGTTTATACGCATAAATTATTATTTTCTTAAAAGTAAAAAAATATTTGAAAAAATTAAAGTAGGTATTTTTTTATTTTAGCAACAGTTACAACTTTTTTTAGAATCTTCTTTTTTAATATTGCATAAATAGTTAGGATATTTTGATAAAAATATTTCTGCTAACATGATATTAGATATACTATCATCCGCTCCAAAAGTATTTCTTACTAAGAGACCAAATTCTTCAAGAGTATAAAGTTGGTCTTTAATTTCTAATTGCTTATGTGAATTAATGTTCATATTTTATTTTTTGTAAAATTAAATTTTTTAAACTAAACAGAGCTTATAGCTAACGAATTTATTGACTATTTTTGCTAATGAAGAACTTTTTTTCATTGTGCCTGTGACAAGTGTTTATTTAATTTACAAAAGAGAAGCTACATCAATTTACTCATATGTTAGTGCAGATAAACTATCAGAAAGTAATTTAACTTATTTAAAATAGTTTTTTATGAAGATGTTAAAATATAAAACACATATAAATAAAAATAATAAGGATTGGATTACATTTGTTCATGGTTTTGGAGGTAGTAGTAATATTTGGTATAGACAGATTAGAGAGTTAAGTAAACATCATAATTTACTATTTATTGATTTAAGAGGACATGGAAAATCAAAAAATATTATTTTAGGATCAGATTTTAATCTAGCAACAGCGTGCAATGATATAATTAATGTGTTAAATTTTTTAAAGATTAAAAGCTCACATTTTATTGGTATTTCTTTTGGATCACTATTAATTTTAAAGTTACTTAAAACACACAATCAGTACATCAATAAATCAGTTCTAGCTGGAGCAATCACTTCATTTAATAATTTCACTAGATTTTTATTGTTATGTTTAAATATACTGAAAGGAATTTTACCAAATATGTATTTGTATAAATTATTTGCTTATATAATAATGCCTAAAACTAATCATAAAGAATCTAGGCGTTTATTTATTCAGGAAGCTAAATTAATTAGCAGAAAAGTATTTACTAAATGGCTAAGTTTAATACCTGAGTTAAAAAAGTTTATAATAAATTTAGAAAAAATTAATTTTAATAAGAAAATTCTTTTTTTGTCTGGTCAAGATGATTATTTGTTTTCGGAAGGTGTTAAAAGTTTTGCTTCTAAGAATGATCTGTTTAGTTACATTTCAGTAGAAAAAGCGGGGCATGTAGTTAACATTGATAAACCATCTATTTTTAATCAACATGTGATTAAATATATAGAGACAAATCATAATTAATTTTAATTTAGTAAATCATTTTGTATAACTAATTTAGTAATCTTACTGTAATGTAAAAATGAAAAAAATTATTTTAATATTATTGTGTACACCATACTTTCTTTTCTGTCAACAGACTCTAAATGATAGTATTTATCATGACAATTTGTATAGAAGTTATAAGACTTATGTACCAGTAATCTATAATTCCTCAGATCCAACACCAATAATCTTTAATTTTCATGGTAAAACAGGAACTTCAACTATTGCAATGTGGCATGCAGATTTTAGATCAATAGCTGATACTGCAAATTTCATAATTGTTCATCCACAAGGCTTATTAAACAGTTCTGGAGAAACACATTGGAATATAGGCCAATCAGGATCATCTGTTAATGATATCGACTTTATATCTAAATTACTTGATAGTTTAAACACAGAATATAATATTGACATGAATAGAGTCTATGCTACTGGAATGTCAAATGGTGCAATGATGAGTTATAGATTAGCATGTGAACTTTCAGAAAAAATTGCAGCCATAGCACCAGTTGCAGGATCATATCTTTCTTATATGTTGAATACATGTCATCCTATCCACCCAACACCTGTTTTGCATATTCATGGGGATGCCGATAGTACTTCAATTTACTATGGTAAGCCTGGATTTGAGTCTGTTCCAAGTATTATTTCATATTGGATAAACTATAACCAATGTGATACTCAAAGTATCATTTCTCAAGTTCCAAATATCAATTTATTAGATAGTAGTAATGTAGTTAATTATTTTTGGAAAAATGGGATAAATGACATTGACATCAAGCATTTTAAGATTATTGGTGGAGGTCATACTTGGCCAGGAAGTGATTTTCCTAATCTAGCAGGTGGTGTTACAAATTATGATATAAATGCTTCTTTAGAAATATGGAGATTCTTCTCGAAGTATGATATAAATGGATTAGTAAGTTCTACCATAGAAGTTAATGAAAATAGTAAACTTAATAGAAAATTATTACAAGTGATTGATTTGTTTGGAAGACAATCTATATATTTTAATAATCAAATTCTTTTTTATATATACGATGACGGAACTGTTGAGAAGAAAATAATTATTAAATAAATTGAAAGCTAACTTATTTTTTAATCTTATAAATATTATTAATCAAATTAAAAATTATAGTTTAACTATTTTAATAGTTGTTTTGTTGTTTCCAAAAATAATGACACAAGTATAAATTCCAGATTTAAATTTCTTAAATGAAAGTTTTTTTCCAATTTGAGTTCCTAAAAAATTCCCATTTAGTGCGTAAATATTTGTTTTTATGGGTTCAACAAATTCATTTGTAGAAATATTCACGTAATCATGAGTTATACTAGGAAAAATTTTAATATCATCTAAATTTATTGACAATATATCTACTGAACCAGTACCATTGAAAGCACCAATATTAGAGGGGTAAATATGTGAAACACTATTTCCAAAATAATCCAAACCTCCATTATGTTCTAAGTAGTTATTTGTATCACTACTTCCATTAATTAAAAATCCACTTCCAATAGCAGGACTATTATTTTGAATTTGATATGCTTGAGGATTATCTTCTCCCAAATTGTTTGTATTTAGAAGTAAGGGATCACTATAAAGTGCATTGTGCTGTAAGTCACTATCAAGATTAATACGTGAAGAATCATAAAAAAGATTATGACTAATATACAGATCATTAAGATTATTCTCAATTAATGAGGGAATTGATTGTCCATTTTTTCCTACCATAATTAGATTATTATAAACATGTACATCTCCAATATTTGGCCAAAAATAGATTTCAGGGTTTAATGTATCACTTACGAAAATTGTATTGTTATAAATGAAAGTTCCAATATTTGGGCATCTTATTGGATTTTGGCCGCAAAAATTAGAAATCCAAAAGATTTTACCTTTTTTATCCCAAGAAATACCATTTGGATCTTCACGATAACCATCATTAACACTAATGTTATAGCGGTATCCGCAGTTAATATTGTTACCCAAAATTTCCGCAAATCCTCCTTCATTATTAAAGCTGTAGTTATACTGAAAAACTACATTTTCATTACCATAATCTATATGTGAACCATAAGAATCCATAGGGCCATGTGCATTCATAAATTTATTATGTTGAGCAACTACATTTTTACAATCAAATGGCCACATACCGCTACCTCTTTTCCACATTCTATTATCAATAGATGAACCAGTATGGTTAAAAATACAATCTTGAACAAGAACATTCTCACTTTTGTTAGGAACAAATCCTGAACCACCTGTATGTTCAAAGACACAGTTCTTGACTGTTATTTGACTATTTTTTATAGAATCTATGCCAACAAGGCCCAAAGATTTAATCCAAAATCCATAATGTCCAGTATTTGTTATTGTAGTGTTTATGACTTTAACTTTTGATATAGTATTAATTAGTCCAGAGACAGCATCAGACTGTGTTTCTAATTTGATTCCATAACCCAAATGAATATTGCTTGATATATATGGACTAGGATAAATATCATGAATGTAGAGATTATTAAAAGAAAAATTTTCAAGATCTTTGGTAGAGGCAACAACTTTAATTCCAAAACGAACATTTTTTCCAGATCCCCAAGAATTTTCGGCTCCTCCAAAACCAGGTAATTTTTTAGATAAACCTTCATATATTGTTGTGCTGTTTAATGAAATTGCATCAAATTCTACAGAACCGCTACTAAATTGAAATTTCACAGTTCTATCAAAATTTACTTGATTCACAGTTATAGTATTTATTCCTAATGATAAAGCTTGAGATGGTGCAAAGTACCAGTTCTGATTAGCTACAGTTCTTGCTACTCTGTAATTTGCCCCTTGAGTAGGTAAGCTTGTCACATTTATTACAAATGTTTGTTGAGATCCATTATTTCCATCTCCTATTTGGCAAGCTGTGTAGATGTTAGTCCATGAGCTATTTGGTCCGTTTGCAAATAAAGTTGGTGTTTGCGCTGAAATCGAAGTTGCTACTACTGAGTCAAGATGACTAGATGAATTACATAGTTCTAAATTATTAATATATATGTGCTGATCATTAAAAATTAAAATTGATGATTGGTATCCAACTCCATTTATAATTGCCCTATTGGATCCTCCATATATATCAATAACTATAGGTTGATTTAGTGAACCTGAACCATTTAACCAAAACATACCTTCCCAATAATCACCAGATTTAAAATATATAGTATCTCCAGCACTAAATTGCATTGAGTTTAACTTCTCTATCGACTGAAATGGAGTTTGACTGCTTAAACCATTGTTCATATCGCTTCCCTGAGAACTACTTACGTAGTATACTTGCGCCTTCATATTTACAATTAAAAAGGCAGCTGATATTGTAAGAATAATATTTTTAGAAAATATATAAAATTGAAAATTACGCATGCCTAAATTATAGAATTATAAATTTTTAATACTAAAAAAAGTATATATCTATCAAAATTAAAGAAAAATAGTTAATTGCAATGTCAATTTTAATATTAATAAATTTGAGTTGAAACTCATATTAATTAAAAAAAATGAAACATAATTTTTATGCAGTGTAAAAAACACACTACCAATTTTGAAATTTTTAAAAAAGTTTTTATATTTGGGGTCTTGTTTTTACGACAAAAGCAGAAATTTTATGAAGAAAAATTGTATTTATCAGGGTAATCCTGCGGAATTTTATCGTCCTTTTTGGCGAAATTTTTCTGCTATTTCTGCGTCCAAATTTTTGAGTATAATAACCATTATGTTAAGTCATAATGGTTTTTTTACATATATTTTTTAACATTATTTATTAATTAAAACTTGTATTATGAATTTAATCTCTACTAATAATGAATCCTTAACGGGTGTATTATTAAAAAAAATTAAAACACTTACGTTGTTAGTTTTGTTTGCAGCTGGTACTTTTAATGTATCTGCTCAAACTACATCAACAATTAGTGCTTGTTCTGATTTTACATCAGGACCTGCTGCTTGGCCATATGTTCTTACAGCAACAACTATTGCTGATGGAGCGGCTAGTCAAGGTGCTCAAACATTCAC
>Ga0208130_1000470_pt1 | contig 21169 bp, 23 predicted proteins | sample ETNtaG_31_FD_185771 | JGI IMG/M metagenome (GOLD analysis project Ga0208130, IMG submission 185771) | Marine microbial and viral communities from oxygen minimum zone, Eastern Pacific Ocean - ETNP201310SV78 (SPAdes) (version 2) | ecosystem: Environmental > Aquatic > Marine > Oceanic ...
ATGTTTCTCCTGTTTAAAAGTCTTGCAGATTCATACAAAAAAAATAATAAGATTGCCAAAGGAATTGGCAGGTACTTTGAACCAATAGTTTTGTATGTTAGAGATGAGATTGCCATACCAAATATTGGCGAAAAATATTACAAAAAATATATGAGTTATTTATTGACTTTATTTTTCTTTATATGGTTTCTGAATATTTTAGGTTTAACACCCTTAGGAATTAATGTTACAGGAAATATTGCTGTTACGTTTTGTTTAGCATTAATAACTTTTTTAATAACTAACTTTACAGCAAAAAAAGTTTACTGGAAACATATTTTTTGGATGCCAGGAGTCCCATTACCAATGAAAATTGCACTTGCACCGATAGAGCTTTTGGGTGTAATTATAAAGCCATTTGCTTTAATGATTCGTCTATATGCAAATATTTCCGCAGGTCACATTGTTTTAATGAGCCTGATTTCTTTAATATTTATTTTCAGAAATTGGCTTGGATCAAGTTTGTCATTTATCTTAGCATTTTCAATCTCTATTATAGAGATTTTAGTGGCAGTGTTACAAGCTTATATTTTTACGGTATTATCAGCTTTATATTTTGGTTTTGCCGTAGAAGAACATGATCATGAAGATGATCATTAAAATTTGTTTAATTAATGTATAATTTAAAAAAATAGTAAATATGGAAATTCCAGCAATAGTAGGAGCAGGTTTAGTAGTAATAGGAGTAGGTATAGGTATTGGAAATATAGGTAAAGGAGCGATGGAAGCTATCGGACGTCAACCAGATGCTACAGGAAAAATTCAAACAGTAATGCTTATTGCCGCAGCCCTTGTAGAGGGGATAGGTTTTGCAGCATTATTTGCAGTATAATTAAGATTTTATTAAATAATAATTTTGCCTTTAGGGCAATTTTTTTAAAGCACCAAAATGGATAAATTAATAAATGAGTTTTCTTTTGGATTGTTTTTTTGGCAACTACTGATATTTATAGGACTAGTCCTTTTGTTAAAAAAGTTTGCATGGAAGCCAATCCTAGATGCTATAAACGAAAGAGAATCTTCAATTAAAGATGCTCTTTCTTCTGCAGATATAGCGAGAAAAGAAATAGAATCTTTAAATGAAGAGAATCAAAGAATAATTAAATCTGCAAGATCGGAAAGGGAAGCACTTTTGAAAGAAGCTAGAAATACAGGTTCTAAAATTATTGAGGACGCAAAACAAGAAGCAAAAGATTCTGCTAATCAATTAATCAAACAAGCACAGGAGTCTATTGAGAGTGAGAAAAGAGCTGCAATTCAAGAACTTAAAAATCAAGTAGCTGGTATAGCCATTCAAATGGCTGAAAAGGTCCTTCACTCGGAGTTAGAAGACAAGGAAAAGCAAAATAAGTTGATTAAGCAGCTCATCAAAGAGACCAAACTTTAAAATAAAATGAGAGTAAGCAGAGCAGCAATTAGATATTCAAAAGCCTCTTTGGCAAATTCAATAGAAAACAAAGTTGCAGATAAAGTAGAATCTGATTTTAGACAAGTTCTCTCTGTTATTATGGACTCAAAAGATTTAAAGGACTTTTTATTTAATCCTGTTCTTCCCTCACAATTAAAATTAAAAACATTAATGAAAGTTTTTCCTAATCTTAATTCTGAAACAAAATCTGTTATTTCTCTTCTTTCAGAAAACAGAAGACTTGATTTACTTTCTATGGTCGCTAAAAATTTCATAGATAGTTATCAAAAGATAAAAGGTAAAATAACAGCTACAGTTACGTCCGCAGTTCCTTTGAATACTCAAGTAATAAATGAAATCTTAGATATAGCAAAAAAAATGACTGATCTTCAAGTTGAATTAAAGAACAATATTGATTCAAAAATAATTGGAGGATTTATTTTGAATGTTGGAGATCTTCAAATTAATGCAAGCGTTGCAAATCAACTAGAAAATTTAGGTAGCACATTAACAAAAACAAATCATATTGCTTAAAATAAAATATTATGGCAGAAGTCAAACCAGCTGAAGTATCAGCAATTTTAAAAAATCAATTAGCGGAATATAACTCCTCTCTTGACCTTAACGAGATAGGAACTGTTTTAGAGGTTGGAGATGGTATTGCAAGAGTATTTGGATTAACAAATGCTCAATATGGGGAATTAGTTTCATTTGATAGTGGCCTTGAAGGAATGGTACTTAACCTTGAAGAAGATAATGTTGGTATTGTTCTCTTGGGACCATCTAAAGAAATTAAAGAAGGTGATACCGTCAAGAGGACTCAAAGAATTGCTTCAATCAATGTTGGGGAAGGAATTGTTGGAAGAGTTGTAAACACTTTAGGATCTCCAATAGATGGAAAAGGTAACATTAAAGGCGAATTATTTGAGATGCCTCTTGAGAGAAAAGCTCCAGGTGTTATTTTTCGTCAACCAGTTAATGAACCACTTCAAACAGGTATAAAATCAATAGATGCAATGATTCCTGTTGGAAGAGGGCAAAGAGAATTAGTTATTGGCGACAGGCAAACGGGTAAAACAACTGTTTGTATTGACACAATACTTAATCAAAAAGAGTTTTACGATGCCGGAGAACCAGTTTATTGTATTTATGTTGCAGTTGGACAAAAAGCTTCAACTGTAGCAGCAATAGCTAGAATACTTGAAGAAAAAGGAGCATTAGCCTACACAACAATAGTAGCCGCAAATGCCTCTGATCCGGCTCCAATGCAAGTTTATGCTCCTTTTTCAGGAGCGGCAATAGGCGAATATTTTAGAGATACGGGACGACCTGCATTAATAATTTATGATGATTTATCTAAACAAGCTGTTGCATATAGAGAAGTATCTTTATTACTCAGAAGACCTCCTGGTCGTGAGGCATATCCTGGAGATGTCTTTTATTTACATTCACGATTACTTGAACGAGCAGCTAAGGTAATTTCTGATGATAATATTGCTTCTGAAATGAACGATCTACCAGAGTCTTTGAAAAACAAGGTCAAGGGGGGAGGATCTTTAACAGCATTGCCCATAATTGAAACTCAGGCAGGAGATGTTTCTGCATATATTCCGACTAATGTAATTTCAATTACAGACGGGCAGATTTTTTTAGAATCTGATCTGTTTAATTCTGGTGTTAGACCTGCAATTAATGTAGGAATTTCTGTATCTCGAGTTGGAGGTTCAGCTCAAATAAAGTCCATGAAAAAAGTAGCGGGTACGCTTAAATTAGATCAGGCACAATTTCGAGAATTGGAAGCTTTTGCAAAGTTTGGATCGGATCTTGATGCCGCTACTCTTAACGTTATTGAAAAAGGGCGCAGAAATGTTGAAATATTGAAACAGGCTCAAAATGACCCATTTAAGGTCGAAGATCAAGTTGCAATAATTTATGCTGGTTCTAAAAACCTATTAAGAACTGTTCCAGTTGAAAAAGTTAAAGAGTTTGAAATAAGTTTTCTTGAACATTTGAATAAAAATCATCCTGATGCACTTGCTCAATTAAAATCAGGAAAGCTTTCGGATGACGTCGTTGATATTTTGAACGAATCTGCTCAGATAATCTCAGGACAATATTAATAATATTTCATGGCTAATTTAAAAGAAATTAGAAATAGAATTGCATCAGTATCTTCTACGATGCAAATCACAAGTGCAATGAAAATGGTTTCAGCGGCTAAATTAAAAAAAGCTACTGATGCTATTCATCAAATGAGACCTTATTCTGATAAACTAACCGAGCTTATTCAAAATCTAAGTTCGTCATTTGATAGCAGTAATGAGAATCCTTATGTAAAAATCAGAGAAAAAAAGAAATTACTTTTAATTGCTGTAACCTCAAATAGAGGTCTGTGTGGTGGATTTAATTCAAATATTATTAAAGAAACTGATCAAATTGTAGCTAAGAACCAGGATAAACAAATTAAAATTTTATCTATTGGTAAAAAAGGTACCGACATCTTTTCAAAGAAATATGAAGTTACTAGTTCTCATGACGAAGTCTTTAATAATTTAAATTATGAAAACACTTCACACATAGCAGATTTAATTATGAAATCTTTTATGGAAGAAGAATTTGATTGTATTGATATTGTATATAATAGATTTAAAAATGCTGCTAGTCAAATAGTTACAACTGAAACATTTTTACCGATAGTTCCTAAATTAAACTCTGAAACATCTAATTCTATCGATTATATTTATGAACCCTCTCAAGAAAAAATCATTAATGAGCTACTTCCAAAAGCTTTAAAAACTCAGCTTCTAAAAGTGTTAAAAGATTCTTTTGCAAGTGAACATGGGGCTAGAATGACTGCAATGCATAAAGCTACTGATAATGCTGGAGAGCTTAGGGACCAATTAAAGCTTACTTACAACAAAGCTCGTCAAGCATCAATAACAAACGAAATTTTAGAAATTGTAGGTGGAGCTGAAGCTTTAAACAACTAAAATTTTTCTTTTTTTATTGTTTTTTAAAATTAGTTTTTAATTAGGGTTCCTTAATTATTCCTTTTTGTAATTTTATAAAAATATCTAAATATGCAAAAAGTTCCTATTGTAAATGAAAGCCCCTATGACCTTCCCGAATACGCTACTTCTTCTTCAGCCGGTGTTGATTTAAGGGCAGCAATTTCTTCTGAGATAACATTAGCGCCCCTCGAACGAAAAGTTGTTGGAACTGGAATTAAAATTGCCATTCCTCAGGGGTATGAAGCTCAGATAAGACCTAGAAGTGGTTTGTCAGCAAAATATGGAGTAACAGTTTTAAACTCTCCTGGGACTATTGACGCAGATTATCGAGGAGAAATTGGAGTTATATTAGTTAACTTATCTTCTGAAAGTTATACTCTCAATCCAGGAGAAAGAATTGCACAATTAGTTTTTTCTAAAGTAGATCAAGTTGAATGGAAAATAGAAGAAAATTTAGAATCCACCACTAGAGGTGAGGGAGGTTTTGGAAGTACAGGTAAAAATTAACTATTTTAAAAATTAAATAAATTGAAAATCATAGTACCTATGGCAGGAAGAGGTTCAAGATTAAGACCTCACACCTTAACAGTTCCTAAGCCTCTAATTCCTGTTGCTGGCTCTCCAATTGTAAATCAATTGATTAATACAATTGCAAAAGCAATTAAAACTCCAATAGATGAAGTTGCATTTATTTTGGGAGACCCCGCCTTTTTTGATAATAATTTAGAAAAGAGTTTAATACAATTAGCCAGCTCAATTGGTGCTAAAGCTAAAATTTATAGACAGCTAGTCCCTCTTGGAACAGGCCATGCTTTAATGTGTGCTTCACCATCACTTCGTGGCCCAGCTATTGTTGCTTTTGCTGATACCCTTATAAGGGCTGATTTAGATATCAATCCTAAAGTTGATGTGATAATTTGGGCCAAGAAAGTTAAAAATCCAGAAGCATATGGAGTTATAGAAATAAATAAAAATAATGAAGTTATTAATCTTGTAGAAAAGCCATCGAATTACATTTCAAATCTAGCAGCGATTGGAGTTTATTATTTTAAAAAAATCGAGATCTTAAAAAATAAATTAGAAACTATATTAAAACTTAATAAAAATCTGGGTGAAGAGTATCAAATTAATGAAGGAATAACATCAATGATTCAAGATGGATATAAAATAAATCCAGGAAGTGTTTCAGAGTGGATGGATTGTGGCAATTCCAAGATTACAATTGAAACGAATACTAAAATGTTAAAAATTTTGAATGAAGAGGATGTTTGTTTAATTACCTCTGAGTTTAAACAAATTAATTCAAAAGTTATTCCCCCTTGTTTTATAGGAAAGGGATGTGAAATTATTAATTCAGAAATTGGACCTTATGTTTCAATTGGTGAAAACACAAAGGTTGAAAACAGTAAAATTAATAATTCTCTAATTCAAAATAATACCATAATTAAAAATGCTGATTTATCCCAGTCAATGATTGGAAACAATGTTTTTTTTGATAAAAATTATAAATCAATTTCTATCGGAGATTTTTCCCAATTAATTTAATATGAAAAGACAACTGACTATATGTTTTTTTTTATTTGGAATAATATTTAATGGCTGTAAATCATTAAAAGTTCTCCCAAATAAAGCACCAATTAAGAATATTAAAACAAGAGAACTAACTAAAGCTCTTTATTTATCTGCCCCTAAACTTTCATTGTTAAGGTCTAGATTAAAAGTAAATTATGATGATGGTAAACGAACTCAGCCCATAGTTGTTAATTTAAGAATGAAAAAAGACGTAGCTATATGGCTTAGTGCTACAATGTTTATACCCATTGCAAAACTACTATTGACTCCACAAGAAGTATCTTTTTATGAAAAGTTTCAAAAAACTTCATACAATGGCAACCTTTCTTTTTTAAAAGATTACATGGGAATTGATTTCGAATATAAGAATATTGAAAACTTACTTAGCGGAAGGCCTATAATTGACATAAGAAAGGGTAAATGGGAGCAAATTAAAAACCCTAATTTTTATATTATTTCACCAAAATTATCTAATGAAAAATTTAGACCCATTTTTTTCTTTGATCCAGCTAATTTAATGTTGAAAGAGCAAAGACTTATTTTTAATGATGTAAGAAACTCATTAATAATTTATTACAATGAATTTCAAAAAGTTGAAGGGAAAATGGTTCCAAGTAAAATAACTTTAGACTTAACAAATAACAATAACAATATTAAATTAGAAATAGAATATACTAGGGTTGAGATACCAAATAATCTTACTTTTCCATTTTCAATTCCATCTGGATATTCTTCAATTATTCCTGAATGAGACACCTAATTTTTCTAGTATTTATATTACATGGCTTTAGTTTATTTGCGCAAAATAAATTAACTGCCGAACAAATGAAACTCGAAAGTCAAAGAATAAAGTTAAGGAAGGAGATCAAGCAAATTAATAGCCTATTATTTGAAAACAAGAGAAAAAAAAATACAACTATTTCGGATGTAGAGGACATCCAGTTAAGAATATCTGTTAGAAAGCAACTAATAAAAGTTAATAATCAACAAGCAAACTTATTAGATAACTTAATAAATGTAAATCAAAGAAATATTGATCAGTATAGAAATGAATTAAAAGAGATAAAAAATGAATATGCTTTAATACTTCAAAAATCATATAAAAGTAAATCAATGCAAAACAGACTCATGTTTATTTTCTCATCTGATAATTTTCTTCAAGCATACAAACGACTAGACTATTTAAAACAGTATAATAGTTACAGAAAAAAACAAGCAATAAAAATTAAAAATCAAACTCTAAACCTTCAAGAATTAAATAAAGAGTTGATTTTAAAAAAAAATATTAAGAAGAGTTTAGTTGAGGAAAATAGAAATATTTCAAAAAATTTAATAGCTGAACAGTTGGAACAAGAAAACTTGCTAAAGTCATTGAAGAATAAATCTATAAATTTTCAAAAAGAAATAAGTCAAAAACAAGCATTAGCTTCCTTGATTGATTCTAAAATTGAAAAACTGATCAGAGAAGCCATTGCATTGTCAAATAAAGAGGCAGGGGAAAAGGTTTCAAATTTTTTTTCATTGACTCCAGAAACTAAAATTCTTGCAGAAAACTTTAAATCAAACAAAGGACAGCTTCCTTGGCCAGTTATCAAAGGAGTTGTTATACAGAATTATGGAACTCAAACTCATCCTATTGTAAAGACTACAAAAATTAAAAGTAGCGGTATAAGTATAGCAACTGAATCAAACATAAAAGCAAGAGTAGTTTTTGAAGGTGAAGTAATGTCCATTCTATCTTTTAAAAACAGTAATCCTACTGTATTAATTAAACATGGTAATTATATTACTGCATATAAAAATCTTTCAAAAGTATATGTAAAAAAGGGACAAAAAGTTGCCTCCAAGGAGGTTTTAGGAGAAATATTTACAAACAAAGACACAGGTAAAACAATATTACAGTTTAGTGTTTTTAATGGGATGAAGCCTGAAAATCCAGCTTTTTGGTTATTACAATAAATTAACTAACCTATTTTTCAACTAGATACCAAGCATCTTTATTTAGTTTATACTTTAAATGATAGAGAAGTTTAATTGCCTCATCTTTAGAGTAAAAACGACCATATGCAACCCTAAACATTCCTTTAGGATTTAGCTCAGCAATAGCTGCATTATACCCTTGTTGTTTTAAGCTTTTAATTTTTCTGTTTGCATATGACTTATTTCTGAATGTTCCTGCTATTACAGAATACATTGTAGTGCTTATGTTTGTTTCATTTTTAACTACATCAACAGATACCATTACACTATTTAAGTTTCCCAAATTAAACGTAGCGGATTGAATGTTTTTCTTAATTTTATTTTGAGCGATTTGTTGATTAATTATTATTTGATTATTTATATATTTTTCAATAAGGTAGTAAGATGATGACGAAATTAAAAGACTGATTAATAGCACAGCAGCATATCTTAGATATTTTTTATTGAAAAAGTTTTTCTTGATATCAACAGAAAAATCCAACTCCTCTTTTTTTGTAAAAGGCAAATTAATTTTAGCATGATTAGTCACTGTTAAAGGAACTCTTGAAAAACTAGATAAACCGAATGCAGAGCCATCAAAATTTATTTTGCCATACGGTTCAAATTGAATTTTTTTATTTTCGTTAAGGCTTATTTTACCAAGCTCTCCAATAAATAAGCACTGGGTTTTTAATTTTTTTTTCCAAACAGAAGTTTCTTTTTCAATTATTCTCAAAGCTTTTTCATAACTAATCTTTTGTTTAAGAGCAAAATAGTTAGCTAAAACACCGTCATTACTAGTCAATAAGCTATTAAAAGTTAATTCTTTTCTTGACGGGGTAAATTCACCTGTTTCTTTATTAATAATGAAATCATAAGATCGAGTTAAAAAAGCTCCAAAATTCGGAATAGTTACACATTCATATTCGAATAATAGTTCTTTTATATATTGTTCTAGAGTCATCATTCAAAAATAATAAATTTATTTTGTCGTCCTAGCTTTTGAATAAGGATTTAGTAACCTATTTTATCTCTCACTCTAAGTAAAACTGAATTAGCTACTTTTCTGGCCTTTTCCGCGCCTTTAACAAGAGCGATATTAACTTCTTCAGGATTAGAATTATAATATTCAAATTTTTTTCTTTCTGAACTAAACTTTGTAATGATTAAATCAAAAAGTAATTTTTTAACCTCACCGTAACCAACCCCTCCAGATAAATATCTTTTTCTTAGAAGATCAATTTCAACTTTGGATGCTATTAAAGAATAAAGTTTAAAAACAGTACATTTTTCTGGATTTTTTGGACTTTCCACAGGAATACTGTCAGTAGCTATACTCATGATTTGTTTTCGTAATTTATTATCTGGTAAAAATATATTGATTGTATTTTTTTTTGATTTACTCATTTTTTGACCATCAATTCCAGGCACATAATGAGCATTTTCTTGTATAATTGGTTTAGGTAAAATAAATGTTTCCCCCATTTTATTATTAAATCTTGACGCAACATTTTTTGTCATCTCTAAATGTTGTAATTGATCTTTTCCAACAGGGACAAACTCTGCATCATAAAGTAGAATATCTGCTGCCATTAAGATTGGATAACCAAACAAACCTGCATTTATATCAGATAAGTTGTCGGATTTATCCTTGAATGAATGTGCTAAGGTTAATCTTTGATAAGGATAAAAACATGATAAATACCATGATAACTCTGTAACTTGACTTACATCACTTTGACGATAAAAAACAGTTTTATTTGGATTAAGACCACAGGCAAGCCAAGCCGAAGCTGTTGATAGGGTATTGTCTCTAAGTTCATTTTCTTTTTTTATCTGTGTTAAGGAGTGTAAGTCAGCAATAAATAAAAAAGACTCATTATCTTTTTTATTGGCAAGATCTATAGCTGGAATTACTGCACCTAGAAGATTTCCTAAATGAGGTGTTCCTGTTGATTGAACTCCTGTTAATATTCTCGACATATTTTTAAATAATATAGCAAAGGTAATTTTTTTATTAAGAGGGTTAGCTAATTTTAACCTAGGGTTTGTATATTCGATTGAGTAAATTTTTTTTGTGAGATTAATAAGAAGAATTCTGCTAGTTTTCTGGAGAATATGGTTTTATTGCCTATGTTCAGTACCTGTACTTATAATCTTTCCTATATCTCCTTTTATTTTTATTCTTCCCAGAGGTTATAATATTGTTTATTGGTATGCTAGAAATATATGGGCGCCTTTTGTTTTGTTTGGAATGGGATTTTATATAAAAAAAAGTGTTAATACAACCCTTGAAGAAGACAAGTCATACTTATTAGTAGCTAATCACACTAGTTATATTGATCCAATGATTATGTTAAGGCTATTCAAGAAGCCATTTGTATTTGTTGGAAAAAAAGAGCTAAATAGTATACCAATTTTCGGGTTTTTATATAGACGAGCAGCGATAATGGTTGATAGAAATGATAAAGCAAGTAGATATGCAGTTTATAGCCAAGCAACTGAAAAGTTAAATAAAGGGTATAGTGTTTGTATTTTTCCAGAAAAACAATATACTGTTGAAACAAATTTACTTAATGAATTTAAGCATGGAGCATTCAAACTAGCTATTGAACACAAGCTTCCAGTACTTCCAATTGTATTTTTTGATTGTAAAAGAAAATTTCCTTGGTACACAACACATGGATTCCCTGGAGAGCTTCGAGCGTCTATTTACAAACCTATTTCTACAACAAAATTAAAGGAAAGAGATTTTAAAAAAATAATGGATAAAACAAGAAGTTTTATTGAAGAAAAATTAATTAATGATCCTAAGAAATCAGCTATTGAAGCAATTAAAGTCTGGCAAAAAGCTATTAAGTAAATAGCTAACTATTCAGGGCGTCAATAGATTTCATTATTTTACTTTCAAGCTCTTCCATCAATTCTGGATTATCTATTAAAAGATTTTTAACTGCATCTCTTCCTTGCCCAAGCCTTGTATCACCATAACTGAACCATGAACCACTTTTATCTATTACCTCATAAGTAACTCCAAGGTCAATTATTTCCCCAACTTTAGAAATCCCTTCTCCATAAAGAATGTCAAATTCAGTTATTTTGAATGGTGGAGCAACCTTGTTTTTGACAACTTTAACTCTTGTTTTATTTCCCATTACTTGAGCATCTCCATTTTTTATTTGTGTAGATCTTCTAATATCTAATCTTACTGAAGCATAAAACTTTAATGCATTTCCTCCAGTTGTTGTTTCTGGGTTTCCGAACATGACCCCGATTTTCTCTCTCAGTTGATTTATAAAAAAAACAGTACAGTTTGTCTTACTGATTGAAGCAGTTAATTTTCTGAGTGCCTGTGACATTAATCTAGCATGAAGTCCCATTTTAGAGTCTCCCATTTCTCCTTCAATTTCACTTTTTGGAGTTAGAGCTGCGACAGAGTCAATGACAACTATATCAACTGCACCTGATCGAATTAAATTATCTGCTATTTCAAGTGCTTGTTCGCCATGATCTGGTTGTGAAATAATTAATTCTTTTATATCAACTCCAAGTTTTTCTGCATATATACGATCAAAAGCATGCTCCGCATCAATAAAAGCAGCTATACCCCCCTTTTTTTGACATTCAGCAATTGCGTGAAGTGTTAATGTTGTTTTACCTGAAGATTCGGGACCATAAATTTCTATTACTCTACCTCTAGGATACCCTCCAACTCCAAGAGCAATATCGAGACCTAAAGAACCAGATGAAATTGACTCAGTCTCTACTACAACCTCATCTCCTAACTTCATTACCGTCCCCTTTCCGTATGTTTTGTCTAGTTTATCAAGGGTTAGTTGTAAAGCTTTTATTTTTGCTTTGTTATCTTCTGCCATTACTTTTTGTTTTTAGCTAATGTAATATTTCTTTTATTCTAGGTCAAGTTGCACTAAAAGTGATTATTAACAAAATTTTAATTAGTTTAACGCTATGAAATATATATATACCATATTTTTATTTTTTACAACCGTATTAAAGTCTCAGAACATATTAGACTTAAAAAGTCAAGCAGCAATTATAGAAAAGATTCAAAAAGATAGGCTTGAAAATCTGTTGCCAAAACTTATGAAAGCTCATGATATTGACATGTGGGTTTTAATTACAAGAGAGTATAATGAAGACCCTGTGGTTAAGACACTTCTACCTCCAACATGGTTAAATGCCAGAAGAAGAACAATCATAGTTTTTTCTTTGAAAAATGGAAAATTAAAATCAGCAGCTATTACAAGATACCCTTTTGGAAAACTTATTCCATCTTTGTGGGACAAGGATAAAGAGCCTGATCAATGGAAAGCATTATCTAACTATATAATTTCTCAAGACCCTAATAAAATTGCAGTAAATACTTCTGAAAATTTTGCATTAGCGGACGGTATTGTTAGAACTGATTTTGATAATTTAATGGAATCTCTTCCAAGGAAGTTTAAATCTAAAATCATTTCTTCGGAGCCATTAGCTGTATCATGGATTGAAACAAGAACAAAAAAAGAAATGGTAATTTACAATCAACTTGTTTCAATTACTCATAATATTATTAGGGAAGCCTTTTCAAACAAGGTAATTACTCCCGGAGTAACAACTACAGAAGATGTTGTTTGGTGGCTTCGAGAAAAGGTAAGAAACCTGGGATTAAATACTTGGTTTCATCCTACCGTAGATGTCCAAAGAAATGAGTCAAGTGATATGTATGCATTTGACGGGAAGTCTAAATTTGATATAATTCTCCCAGGCGACTTAGTTCACTGTGACTTTGGTATAAGCTATTTAACTCTCAATACTGACTGTCAGGAACTCGCATATGTTTTAAAGAGAGGTGAAACTAGAGCACCTGAGGAATTAGATAAAGCTCTAAAAGAAGGAAACAATGTTCAGGATATTCTGACAAATAATTTTGTTAAGGGACAAACAGGGAATGTAATTCTTAGAAAGGCATTAAATGAAGCAAAACAAGCAGGTTACAAGCCTCAAATTTATACACATCCTTTGGGGGTTTTTGGTCATTCTGCTGGAACAACATTTGGCATGTGGGATGCTCAAGATGGTATTCCAGGTTCAGGAGAACATCAGCTTCAGTATGAAACTGTATATGCTATCGAATTGAATACAAAAGTTTATATTAAAAAATGGAAAAAAGAAATTCGAGTTATGCTTGAGGAGGCTGGATATTTTAGTTCTGAAGGATTTAAATATGTAAATGGAAGACAAACAAACCTTATTTTGATTGGTCAAAAGGATAAAGCCATAGAATAATATTACCTTTGTACGATATTTTTAAAATAGTATAGCATGCAACTGTACAACAAATTAAGCGCTAAGGAGCGTTCAGCAATTATTGAATCTGCTGGAAACGAGCGACTCACCCTTTCATTTTATAAATATGCCAAAATTGGAAATCCATTTATTTTTAGAGACTATCTTTTTCTGAACTGGGATCAATTAGACGTATTGGGTAGGATATATGTTGCAAACGAAGGAATCAACGCTCAACTTTCTTTACCTGCAGAAAATTTTAAGAAATTTAAGATACACTTAGATAAAATATCTTTTTTAAAAAATGTTAGATTAAATATTGCTGTTGAGCATAATAATAAATCATTTTTAAAGCTTACTATCAAGGTAAGAGATAAAATAGTGGCTGATGGCCTGAATGATAGCTCATTTGACGTAACAAATAGAGGGAAACACGTTAATGCAAAAGAATTTAATATTCTTTTGGAAGACGCTAATACTGTTTGCTTAGATGTTCGTAATCATTACGAAAGTGAAATAGGCCATTTTAAAGGTGCCATTACTCCCGATGTAGATACTTTTAGAGATTCATTACCAATTATTGAAAACACCATTCTTCAAGATAAAAAAGAAAAAAACATTTTAATGTATTGTACAGGAGGGATTAGGTGTGAAAAGGCAAGTGCATATTTCAAGCACAAAGGATTTAAAAATGTTTTTCAATTAGAAGGAGGAATAATTGAATATTCAAGACAGGTAAGTAATTCAAATATTGAAAATAAATTCAGAGGTAAAAACTTTGTTTTTGATGAGCGAAGAGGAGAAAGAATTTCTGATGAAATTATCTCTAAATGTCATCAATGTGGCTCTCCCTGTGACACCCATGTTAACTGTGAGAACTCAGCTTGTCATTTGCTTTTTATTCAATGTCAATCATGTTTAGAAAAAAATAATGGATGCTGTTCTAAAGAATGTCAAGACATTACTATTATGCCTCTTGAGGCTCAAAAACATCTTAGAAAAGGCACACATAACAGCAATAAAATTTTTAAAAAAGGAAGATCAAAGTATATAAAATATAAAAATTAGACAATTATTAATATGAACACAAAATTTAATTGTAAAGCATTACTGATTTTTATTCTAATAAATTTTTGTAGTTGTTCCAGTGATATATGGTATAGTGATTTTAAAGATTTTTCAAATGGATGGGAACTATCGGAGCCTGTTACATTTAAACTTAATAAAACTCCAAATTCTAATGGAAATATTTTTATCAATATTAGGAATGACAATAATTACCCATTTTCTAATATTTACTTGATCACTACCTTTCTGAAGGATGGTGTTGAGGTTAGTACTGACACACTTGAATATTTAATGGCAGATAGCTCAGGTAAATATTTAGGAAAAGGGTTTGGGAATGTAAAAGAAAGCTTATTATCATGGAAGAAAAATATTAATTTTTCAAGTGAATCAAAATATTCAGTGGTTTTAAAACATGCAATGAGAGAAAATCAAAATGAGTTTGGATTACAAAATTTACCTGGTATAATTAGTGTTGGTATCACCTTGAAGCTAAGCAATTAAAATATGAATTATTCGAAGTCTTTTAAACGATTAATTAATATACTTTGGGGAATTATTTTTTCTGGAATAATAATTGTTGTAATAATTTTTTATAAAGCTGCAAATGGATATTATGGGCCAATGCCCGACCTCCAACAACTTGAAAACCCTAAAACTAATTTGGCTACTCAAATATTTTCAACCGATGGAGTTGTATTAGGTAAATATTATTATGAGGATAATAGAACTCCTATTGAGTTTGATGATCTTCCAGAAAACATTGTAAATGGTCTTATAGCAACTGAAGACGAAAGGTTTTTTTTACATTCAGGAATAGATTGGCGAAGGACAATTAGTGCTTTCATTTTTTTAGGAAAAAGAGGAGGAGCGAGTACGATAACTCAACAGCTAGCAAGACAACTTTTTGTTGGAGTCAGGTCTCGAAATTTATATGAGGCGGTAATTCAAAAAGTAAAAGAATGGGTTTTGTCTGTTCAGCTTGAAAGAAGATATACCAAAAAGGAAATAATAGCTATGTATTTAAACATATATGATTTTGGTTATAATGCTGATGGTATAAGATCCGCATCAAAAATATTTTTTAATACAACCCCAAAAAATTTAAAAATTGAACAATCTGCTACCCTAGTAGGAATGTTAAAAAACTCCTCATATTATAATCCGTTAAGAAGACCCGAATTAGTTAAAAGAAGACGAAACATTGTTTTTAAACAAATGAAAAGAAATGGCTTTTTAACTTCTCAAGAATCAGATTCTTTAACCAAAATGAATTTAGAAATTGATTATACTCCCGAATCCCATAGAGAGGGATTAGCTACATATTTTAGGGCCTACCTTCAAGATTTTATGAAAAAATGGATAAAACAAAATCCTAAAGAAAACGGTGAAACTTATAATCTTTACAGGGATGGTTTAAAAATATATACAACTATTGATTCTGAACTTCAAAAAATAGGGGAACATTCAGTCAGTAGCCACATGAAAAACTTACAAAAAGAATTTTTTAGACAAAACACAAAACAAATTAATGAAACAGCACCTTTTCTAGACTTAAGAACGGGTCAAATAGACACTTTACTTGAAAGGACTGCATATAGGTCTGAGCGTTGGAGAAATAAAACTAATGCTGGATGGTCAAAAGATAAGATTTTAAAAAATTTTAATGAACCTGCTCCAATGACTGTTTTTTCATGGAAAGGTGAAATCGATACAATAATGACTCCTCTTGATTCGATAAAATATTATAAGTATTTTTTAAGATCATCGATGATGTCTATTGAGCCTCAAACTGGACATGTAAAAGTTTGGGTTGGAGGATATAACTACAAACATTTTCAATATGATCAAGTAAAACAGGGTAGACGACAAATTGGATCCACATTTAAGCCTTTTTTGTACGCTACAGCAATTGACCAATTAAAGCTTTCACCCTGTGATATACTTCCAGACGCTTTGTTTTGTATAGAACCCATGAAACACGGAAATATTGACGCCTGGTGTCCAAAGAATTCTGGGGATAAATATGGAAAGAACAGGACTTTAAAAAATGCATTAGCCAATTCTGTTAATACTGTTAGTGCGAGATTGATGGATAAAGTAGGTCCAAGACCAGTTATTGATTTAGCAAGAAAAATGGGGATAAGTTCTAGAATTCCTGCTGTCCCATCAATTGCATTGGGAACACCAGATATTAGTCTTTTTGAAATGGTGGGAGCATATGGAACATTCGCAAATAAGGGTATATATGTCAAACCAGTAATGATATCTAGAATAGAGGATAAAAATGGAACAGTTATTTACGAATCTGTTCCAGAAACTCAAGATGTTATTTCAGAGGAAGCAGCTTATGTTACCATTAGTTTGATGAAAGGAGTTACAGAGCATGGATCTGGAGCTAGGCTAAGGCATGCAGGATTAGAGAAAGAAAATTATATTTATAAAAATGTTGTTTCAGGATATCCTTACATTTTTGAAAATCCAATTGCAGGAAAAACAGGAACTACTCAAAATCAGAGTGATGGTTGGTTTATGGGAATAGTACCTAACCTAGTAACTGGAGTTTGGGTTGGAGGTGAAGATCGTTCCATTCATTTTAAAGATATAGCCTATGGTCAAGGAGCAACAATGGCTCTGCCTATATGGGGACAATTTATGAAAGAAGTATATCTTAAGCCTGAGCTTGGAATTTCTTCAGAGGATTTTATTGAACCTGAAATCCTTACAATTCCGCTAGATTGTGATAAATATATTCAAGAAATGCCTGAAGATGATTTAGATGGGTTTGGATTTTAAAATACATCAATTATTATCCTCGGCATACCACTCTGCAAATGCAGTTGCTGTTTCTCTAAGCTTTAAAGAATAGAGTTTTAAGTTTTGTGGAAGTCTTTTTTTAATTTTTTTAGCAAAATCAGTGACTAACATTTCACAAGTAGGTTGATAATTAACTCTTATTATTTTATTTCCTTTTTCTTCCATTTCATTAGCCAATTCTTTATGAGGAGAATTACAATTTAAAACTGTAGCATGATCAAACGGAATTATTATTTCTTCTTTAACAATTTTTTTTAAATCTCCAAAGTCAATAACCATTCCAAGCTTTACATCACTTTTGTTTTCGATTGGGTCACCTATTACAGTAACATATAATTTATAGCTGTGACCGTGAACATTTTTACATAACCCATCATATCCATAGAGCGCATGACCAGTTTCAAGACTAAACTCTTTTGTTATTCGTATTTTATTAATCATGATCTTTTATTTTTTAAAATTTTTTCAAAACAGAAAAATGGAAATTCACTTTGCTTAGGAAAATAAACATTACCTAATTGAACATATCCCCTGGCTTTATAAAACCTAGAGTTTCTTGGATTTTTACTAAATGTATCAAGTCTTACTGACTCACAATTTAGTTTAACTGCTTCTGCCTCAGCAAAATCCATCATTGATCTTGCGATTCCCATATTTTGACTTTTAGGATGTACAGCTAATCTATGAATATACAGATTGTCAGGATCTGAAGTAAGCCAATCAATTTTATTGTAAAGCTCATCTTTCTTTTTTGAAAACATTACACATCCCACAATCAATTCATTTATTTCAGTAACATATAACTCTTTATTTTCTATATCATTTTTAAAAACTTCTTTAGACGGATAATGTTCGTTCCACTGATAAATATTCTTAGAGATCATATCTTCCGCACAAGCTTCAGTTATTTTTTTAACGCTATTTAAATCAGAAAAACAAGCGAGTCTAATCATTACAATTTTTTTACCAAAATAAAGTTTTTAGCATTTTTGAGCTATAATTTTACAATTTATTTATGGTATTATAGTTTGTAAATTTATAATTCTGTTAAATTAGTGTAATACAACTATAAATTAAAATTGAAAAAAAAGTCAATTTATTTATTTGTCTTTTTTGCTCTTTTGGCTTTGAAAAATTATTCTCAGTCATATTATGAGCTTTCTGTTGATAATGATTTATATTTTCAAACAGATCAATATTATTCAAGTGGAATACTTATTTCTTATGGAAAAAAAATTGAGAACAAAGTTAATCATTGGAGACTAGGTCAAGATATATACCATCCATCACGACGATACACTAGCGATATTTCAAAAATGGACTATCCTTACAGTGGATGGCTATTTCTTCAAAATGAAAGGGAAGTGTTTTTAAGTGAAAATTCAAGTTACAGTTGGGGGTTAGAAATAGGAGTTACTGGAGATGCTTCACTAGCCCAAACTTTTCAAAATTTTTACCATAAAACATTTTTAAATTTACCTGAACTGAGTTGGGTAGGCGCCCAACCTCAAAGCCTTCAATTTGGTGTGTTTGGACAAATAAACAAAGGGAAAAGTTTGTCAGATTATTTCCATATTACTTCTCAAGTATATTCCAAGATATCAAGTTATAGAATTCTATTTACAGGAAGAATTGGTGTTTTAATAGGAGTAGGGAATAAAATGCCTTTTCAGAAGGTTTCTTTTTCAAATCATGAATCTTCAGGAGGAATTTATTTTGGAACAAGACAACAGTACATTCCACATGATTTTGCTTTAAGTGGCAACTTATATGATTTCGCTCCAAGAGAAAAAATATATAAAAATAATGTTTATAGAAATAATTTTGAGTTTGGTTTTTTTTCTCAAAAAAATAAATGGACATTTTTAATGTTATATCAATCTATGAGTAAAGATACTCCAGGTCAAAGATTAAATAGACATCAAGTCCTAAACATAACTATCAGAAATAAATTTTAAAATTTTTGTAAATTTAATAATGATGAAACGATTAGTAAATATATTCTATTCAGCTATTTTTTTAATTTTTTTTCAATCTTGTTTAATTGTAAATAATTTTTATAAGACACCTTCCAAAAACACCAATGAAGAAAATAAAAAAAATGATAAAATATTAAGAGGTTCAGGAAAGTTTGTTGAATTAAATAACAGAAAACAAGAAATTTATTTTTCTGATGATATTACTCCAAAGGGATTTCTGGTTATAGCTGATAGTTTAGCTAAAGATTCTTTGAAGAGAATCATAATTCTTAATGATACAATCATTAAGAATAACTTCTAATTTGGTCGTTTACGGGGGTTTTTAATAAAAGCCCCAACCTTAAATGACAAACCATTAAATATACTTGGCTGGATTTCTGATGGATTTACATTTCTGCCTTTTAAGTATTGATATTGAAAGCCTATGTTCACTCTTTTCCATATTTGATATTGTGCAGTTATAAACACTCCAAATGTGTTTTTAAAAGCTTCTTTAGGATATTTTAGAGATTTGGTTTCTGAATTACTAATTATAGAATTTTTGGCATTTAAAAAATAGTGAAATTTAAAGCCTAGTTCAATAAAATATCTTCTAGACGGATAAAGTCTTATTGATATTGGAATGCCAAGCCAATTTGTTTTATCAATAGAATTTTCTAGAACTCCTTCATATCTATAATTAATTTCATTAAATTCAATACCAGTCGACCATCCAAATGTTTTAGAATTTAGTCTTTGAACTAAAAATCCACCTCCCTTTCCAATTGAATGTTTTGTGTAGTCTTGATCAGAATTTAATATGTTTAGTTTTCCATAAAAAGAATAATTCCATACATGATAAAAATTATCAGGATCTGGACCAGTTCGGTATTGTTTATAAAGGTTTTTATCTCCCTGAGAATAAGAAAAATTGAAGGAAAAGATTAAAGCTATTAATACATATGTTCGCAACATAATTTTGAAATATATTTTTATACTTTAAATTCTAACTATGTTAAGGTATAATTTCGAAACTAAAGCTAAATTTCCTTATTTTTAAATAATAACTCACAAAATATAAAGGTATATGATAAAACAAACTAGAAGAGAGTTAATAAAAATGAAATGGATTAAGGACTAGCTATTATATCGAAAGAAATAGAAATAGTTAATAAAGCTTGTGAATAAATGTTCAATTAATAGGTTTCTAAAATGATTAATCTAAAAAGAATTATTGATAATAATGGAAATGAAAAAACTCTTTCTTTTAAACATATACTTATAGAAATAGCTTTAGTAACTGGTGGAATACTAATCGCACTAGCCATAGATAATTGGAATAATAAAAGAGTTGAACAACAAGAGATAAAAGATTATTATGAAGATATTGAGATAGAATTTAATGAAACGATTGACTATCAAATACGTCATCAGAAAACATTAAAATATCTCAAAAACTCGATGATTAGATCGTTGGATATTATAAAATCAAAAAATAAAGACTCTATCCCTGTTTTAAAAAATTTACTCGGAACTTTAGCTACTACATGGCCAGTAAATTATACAATGCCAATTACTCAAGAATTTATTGATTTAGACTATATAAATAAAGTAAATAGTGATTCATTAAAAAATATGCTTAAAAAGTATGTAAGACACATTGAAAGATCAAAAGGAATGGCTGATTATAATGAAGCACAATATAATGATAGAATTGAACCATATATCAATGAAAACATTAATTATAAAGAAATTGTTTTAGGAGGTAGAAATAATGAATTAGTTCTTGGAGGGCCTAAGACTGATTTTGAAAAACTTTCAAATGATTTAAAATTTTGGAATATTGTTAATTTTAAAATAGAGACAACATTGATTGAACTATCCTGGCTCAGACGTGATATTGAAGTTTTTGAAACAATTCATAAACTTCTTGTTAAAGAAAATGAAAATTAAAATGGGGATGTAGCTCAGCTGGCTAGAGCGCTTGACTGGCAGTCAAGAGGTCGTGGGTTCGAGTCCCATCTTCTCCACTAGTTTTTATAAGGGTTAAC
>Ga0208130_1000472_pt1 | contig 21163 bp, 21 predicted proteins | sample ETNtaG_31_FD_185771 | JGI IMG/M metagenome (GOLD analysis project Ga0208130, IMG submission 185771) | Marine microbial and viral communities from oxygen minimum zone, Eastern Pacific Ocean - ETNP201310SV78 (SPAdes) (version 2) | ecosystem: Environmental > Aquatic > Marine > Oceanic ...
CTAAAAGTCTTTTTAAAATTTATGAGAATAAATATAAAGAACTATATCAGTATTCTTTAACGAAAGAGAAAAACATAGATTATATTTTAATGATGATTAAACAGAAGTTAGAATTTTAGTTCTACTTCTTGATTAATTCAAAATCCACATCACTTATTCTGTTTTTGAATTCTCTATTGATTCTATCTTTTTTAATTTAACAATTAAATAACTCAAAAAAATATTGATATTTGTCTAAAAAATTTAAATCAAAAATTATGAAAAACATATTCTTTTTAATATTTATAATATTTTTTGTTTCATGTCAAACAAATGAAACAACTAAAAATAAAGACAATAATATAGATCAATTATTTTCAAACAATTGTATGACTGTAGAATCTTATCTTAATGATTTTGTAAGCGAATCTATTGATTATAACAAATATTATAACGATACCTGTAAGGTAAGAGGAACATATTTTAATTCTGAAGGTCCAATGAGTGTTGAAGATAGAAAATCAGCACACAAAGAAATGTGGGCAAAATATGACTTTTCTTTCTCTGATTCAATTGTTTTTTTACCTGGTGTTAATGTTGAAACTAAAGAAATCGATGGTTCAGTCAGATTTTATTGTAATTTCTCAGTAAAAAATACTGAAAATGAAAAGACTGTAACACTTCCAATTTACCAGTCTTATGATTTTGATAATGATGGCAAATTTATTTATCTTCAATATTTTGGAGATCTTACAGCTGCTATTTCTTCAATAGATTAAATATAGTTGTTTTTTCAAATTGAATATATTTGTAGAAATAAAAATTTAAATTATGAAAAATTTATTGTATTTAGTATTAATAGTATTGTTAGTTTCATGTGGTTCTAGCATAGAGAATAATGAAGACACACAAATAGGATATGAAATTCTTAAGAGTGGAGAAAAAGTTTCTCTTAATGCGGGTGATATGTCAACAATTCAAGTATGGGAAAAATATGTTACTGCTCATAATAACAAAGATTTAGAAACAATCGAAAGTTTAAATCATAATGACATCAAAATTTTGACTCCTGGAGGAGAAATAAATTCTTCTGAAGAGCATATTAAGTTTCTTGACCGATGGTTTTCTGAAAACAATCCAAAGTGGAAGACTTTTTACATGATTGCAAATGAATTAACTGAAAATGACACATTAAAACAATATGTAACATCATGTCATGAACTTACTTTAACAATGGACACGAACCAAACAAAGATATCTCAAATTCATGACGCTTGGATCGTTGACGGAAAGGTTAAAAAGTTTTATGTTTATGAAAAACCTGTCACTTCTAATAATTAAGTAAAGTAAAAATATAATACGTCCTTTGTTTAGAATTTATTTTTGAGTTTTTAAAAATTCTGAGTATTCATTAGAACCTATTGTCATTTCTGAAATCAGACTTACACATTCATTTGTTATTTCAATTAAACATATTTCTTTTTTAAATTTTTTTTTCACCAACAATATTAATTAGAGTTTCATTTATGACGGAGGGATTAAACAATGTTATCCTAATAATTATTTCTGTATTATTTGGTCTTACTATTCAATTGATATATAATGAGTGTGAAAAGAGAAAATTATTTTAAAACAGCTATTTTAATAGAAAATGATATTTAATTGTTGTGAATAGCTGTTTTAATAAATTCATCATTTTTTGACTGTATAAGATAATATATTTCATCTCCCCAAACATTTTGAGCTATTTTAGATATTAACAAAATATTCAAGTATTGTTTTTCTTTTACGCCAATATTATTAACGTAATTTGATTTGTATTTTTCATCTAAAAACGATATAAAGTTAGAGAAAAATGTGCTTTCATCAAGATTTAAAAAAGTTGTTTTTTTAATACCTTCTTCTCTAATTTTAATACTTTCATTAAGACAAAATTCGTTAATCAATCCTAAACTAAGAATCTCATTTAATTTTGAAAAATTTAAACTAGAATCTAGCTCAACTAATATGTCAGGGTAAATACCACCACTTGCATATACTTTTCTGCCAAATTTGGTTTTGTAAATGGTTGAGTCAAAAACTTCTTCAATAAAATCATTTTTTTTGTAGGGTTTTTGAATGCATCTACCTGAAGGTGTATAATATCTTTGTGTTGTAATTCTTATAACCGAATTATCATTTAATTTTATTTGTTCTTGAACTAATCCTTTTCCAAACGATCTTCTTCCAATAACTGTACCTCTGTCGTTATCTTGAATAGCTCCTGCAACAATTTCTGATGCTGATGCAGATCCTTCATCAATTAAAACAACAAGTTCAGTATTAATTAAATCTCCATTTTTGGTTGAATAAATTTCGTCTTTAGCTCGCTTATTGCCTTGTGTATATACAATCAGTTGATTGTCTTTTAAAAAATCATCACAAATATTAATTGCAACTCCTAAATATCCCCCAGGATTATTTCTTAAATCTAAAATTAATTTTTCCATTCCATTTTTTAATAATTTTTCAACGCCAAAACTAAATTCTTCATAGGTTGTTGCTGCAAATCTGTTTAATTTAATGTATCCGATATTATTATCTAGCATAATTGAGGCATCAACACTTTTAAGAGGTATATCGTCCCTAACTATATTGTAATTAATAAGCTTATTATTTCCTTTTCTGTAAATATCTATATTAACCGTACTTCCTTTTAATCCTCTTAACTTTTTAATTACATCCTCATTTTTGATGTTAATACTTGCAACAAGCTCTTTTTCAACATACACAATCCTATCTCCAGATAATATGCCTAGTTTTTCAGACGGACCACCAGCGATAGGAGCAACAACAACTATAGTGTCATTTATAATGCTAAATTGAACTCCAATACCACTAAAACTACCTTGCATATCTTCTTTAACAGTGTTAAATTTTTCTGAGTTAATATATGATGAGTGTGGATCAAGATTGAGTATTATATCATTTATAGAATTGTCATAAAGAGAATTTATATCTATTGAATCAACATAGTTTTTTTCAATAATTTTTAATATTGACTCAATTTTACTATTTTTTTGATTATTAGTTAACCATTCACTCAGAAGAATTCCTAAAATAATGAATGAAGTATATTTTAAGATATCTGTAAGATTCTTTTTCATAAAAAAATTATACTATAATTTGTTCAATTTCAACACCAGCTTGTTTTAAAAATTTTAATCCTGAAATGTCTTTATATTGTTTGATATAAACAACTCTAATAATACCTGCTTGTAATATTAGTTTACTACAATCTTTACAAGGAGACATAGTTAAATATAAACACGCATCTTTACAGTTGTGATTTGATTTTGCAGTTTTTAGAATAGCGTTTGCTTCCGCGTGTAACACATACCAATGTGTTTGATTATTTTCATCTTCACAGTTATTTGAAAATCCTGAGGGAGTTCCATTATAACCATCAGAAATTATCATTTGATCTTTAACAATTAATGCTCCAACTTTTTTTCTATTACAATGAGATAAATTTGCCCATTCTTTTGCCATTTTAAGATAGGCAACATCATACTTATATTGCTTAGAGTTATTCATAAATTTTAGTTGTACCCAGAGCCGGGATCGAACCGGCACGAGTTTCCTCATTGGTGTTTGAGACCAACGCGTCTACCAATTCCGCCATCTGGGCTATTAACAATACAAAAATATAAGTTTGATTTCATTTACAAACGTATTTTGCAAAAAATGAAATTTTATCTGTTTTAATATGCCTAAATATGTATATTTGCCGACCATTTTACATCACTTATGAATAATGAAATTAAATTTTTTGCAGGAAGAAATTCAAAGCTATTAGCAGAGAATATAGCAAAATCATATGGAGTAAAATTAAGTGATTCTTCAATCATTGATTTTTCTGATGGAGAATTTGAACCATCATTTAATGAAACTGTAAGAGGTGCACATGTGTTTTTGGTACAATCTACTCCGCCACCAGCTGAAAATCTGATGGAATTATTGTTAATGATTGATGCTGCAAAAAGAGCGTCTGCTTACAAAATTATCGCGGTTATTCCTTATTTTGGATATGCAAGACAGGACAAAAAAGGAAAACCAAGAGTACCAATTGCCGCTAAGTTAGTTGCAAATTTACTAACTGCAGCTGGAGTTGATAGAATCATGACCATGGATTTACATGCTGATCAAATCCAAGGTTTTTTTGAAGTACCTGTAGATCATCTTTATGCATCAACACTATTTATACCACATATAAAATCTTTAAATCTGAAAAACTTAGTTATTGCATCACCAGATATGGGAGGATCTAGACGAGCAAACACATATGCAAAGTTTTTAAATTCAGAAGTTGTAATTTGCTACAAGCACAGAGAGAAAGCAAATAAAATTGCAAAAATGTTAATTATTGGAGATGTTAAAGATAAAGATGTGATAATTGTTGACGATATGGTTGATACTGCAGGAACACTTACTAAAGCTGCAGATTTAATGATTGAACAAGGAGCAAATAGTGTAAGAGCTTGTTGTACGCATGGTATTTTTTCGTCAGACTCCTATGAAAAAATTGATAAATCAAGCTTAGTTGAAGTTTTTGTAACTAATACTATTCCAAAAAATCATAAATCAAAGAAAATAAATGAACTTTTAGTATATGATCTCTTTTCCAATACAATTCAAGGTGTACTTGATAACAGATCAATATCAAAAAACTTCATTTGTTAAATTAATATAAATTATAAATTACTTAAGTATGAAAACACTAGCAATTAACGTTAAAGAACGAGAAAAATCTGGTAAATCTAATACCAGAGCGTTAAGAAATCAGGGTAATGTACCATGTGTGCTTTACGGGGGAGAAAAGCAAGTGGTTTTCTATGCTCATGAAAATGAATTTAGAAAGCTGATTTACACTCCTGATATTTTTGTCGTAGAACTAAATTTTGGAAATAAAAAAATTAATGCAATTATGCAGGATATTCAGTTTCATCCTGTTTCAGAAAAAGTTCTTCATATAGATTTTTTAGAAGTATTTGATGATAAACCTGTTGTAGTATCAATACCAGTTAAATTAAAAGGAATAGCACTAGGAGTAAGAAATGGTGGGAATTTAATGTTTAGAAGAAATAAGATTATTACTAAAGGACTTGTATCTAAATTACCAGATGCAATAGAACTAAATATAGAAAATTTAGCAATAGGAATGTTTATTTATATTAAAGATATAAATGTTGAAGGATGTCAATTTTTAGCACCTGAGAGTTCTGTGGTAGTTGGAGTGAAAACAGCTAGAAATGTTATTGAAGAAACAACTTCAGATGACGAAAGTGACGAAAGTGATGCATCCGAAGAGTCTTCTGATAAGGATCAGACAGCTAAAGAGAGCACCGATACAAATGACGATAGCTCAGGTGATTCAGAAAAATCTGCTGAATGAAATATTTAATAGTAGGATTGGGTAATCCTGGTATAAAATATAAAGACACTAGGCATAATATTGGATTTCAAATTTTGGATTATTTGTCAAATGATTTACAAGCTAATTTCGTAACTGATAGATATGCCGATATAGCTAGCACATCATTTAGAGCAAAAAAAGTTGTTTTATTAAAGCCTAACACTTTTATGAATTTAAGTGGTAAAGCAGTATCTTTTTGGCAAAAAAAAACTAAAGTTCAACTTAATAATATTTTAATAGTTACAGATGATATTTCATTGCCTTTCGGCATATTAAGATTAAAGGCAAAAGGGTCTGATGGAGGGCATAATGGACTTAAAAATATCAATGAACTTTTAAACTCAATTTGTTATGCTCGACTCAGGTTTGGTGTTGGAAATGATTTTGTTAAAGGTCAACAAGCGAACTATGTATTAAGTCCATTTGAAAATAGTCAAATAGATCAGATTCCAGATTTGAAAAAAAATGCAATTGATATAATCAAATCTTATATGTTATTAGGACTTGATAGAACTATGAATACATTTAATGGTAAATAGTTTATACAAAAACTATTAATTTTTTTAGATTTGCAGATATATTGGTATCGTGGCCGAGTGGTTAGGCAGTGGTCTGCAACACCATCTACAGCAGTTCGAATCTGCTCGATACCTCAAAAAATATGCTCGTTATTTATAGCGAGCATATTTTATATATATTTGCCTATCAATATGAGCATAAAAAAAATAATAATATTTTATATATGTATTTTAGTTAATACTAATACTTTTTCTCAAGTATGTGAAATTGATTCTATTAACTATAACCATATAGATTGTTATGGAGAAAGTACAGGCTCAATAAGTGTTAAACTCTTACAGCCCGATAGTGTTTATCAAAAAACTTATTGGTGGACTGGTCCTGATGGATTTTATGCAAATCAAACATTAAATATCTCAAATTTAAAAGCTGGAGATTATATTTTAACAATAATCGCTAACATTGTGCCAGGTGATCCAAGTACTCCAATTTGGGATTCAAATTTACAAGGAGATAGTCTTGGTGGAGCACCAATGGATACAATTCGTATTTATGAAAATTTACAAATTGAAGCGGATATTATTTTTACCAATCTTTGTAATAAGAACGATTCTGCAAGTGTGGTTACACAAATTTATGGTGGTACACCACCATACAGTACATTGTGGAGTAATGGAGATACTGCAAGAAACACAAGTGGACTTTTGCAAAACACTATAACCCCCTATACTCTAACAATTTCTGATAAAAATAATTGTGTTACAAATATTGATACCGTAGTTCCAAGTTTTAGCGAAATGAATATTCTTATGAGTAATAATGTTGTTAGCTGTAAAGATGATAGTGATGGGTGGGTCCACGCTAGAGTATACAATGGAACTCCACCATATAGTTTTATGTGGTCAAATGGATCAAATATCATTGATAGAGATTCTTCAAGTATTAGAAATTTGACGCCGGGAATTTATTTTGTTAATATAACAGATTCTATGGGATGTATTGATAGAGACTCTGTCAATGTGTTAGTTAATCCAGCCAATTGTATAAAGGTTTACGATGCATTTTCTCCAAATGATGATGATGTAAATGAATTTTGGAAAATTGATAATATAGATGTTTATCCTCAAGCGATTGTTTTAGTTTATGATAGAAATGGAAAGCAAGTTTACAGAAGAAGAAATTATAAAAACACATATACAGATGCTTTTTCAGGTAGAGACCAAAAAGGTAAGATTTTAGCCTCAGGAAATTATTATTATATAATTGATCTAGCTAATAGTGATAAAGTAATTAAAGGAATTGTAACTATTGTAAGATGATAAGATTAGTACTTTTTAATTTTGCTATTTTTTTATGTTTTTTTGTTTCTGCTCAACAAGAGCCAATTTTTTCACAGTACTATAACAATGATATAATTTTAAACCCCGCTACTTCTGGATCTAAAAAATATAATAAATTAACTATAAACACTAGGCAACAATGGGCAGGTTTTGAAGGTGCGCCATTGTCAACTAATATTTCATATCATGGTGCAATTAATAATCGTTCAGCAATTGGAGGATATATTTTATATGATAAAGCTGATCCAGCTCTGAGAGCAGATTTAAGTTTATCATATGCTTATCATGTACCATTAGATTATGATAATTTTAACTTATCGTTTGGTATTTCTTCAAAGTTAATATACTACAATTTAGATTATACAGAGCTTGAAATACCAGTTTTAAATGATAATGCAATTTCAGACAAAACATATACGAAAACTTCTCCGGAAGCTTCAGCCGGAGTATATTTGTATAGCCGAAATTTTCGTTTAGGTTACTCAAGTATAAATATACTTCAAAATTCTTTTAAAGATTCTGAGAATAAAAATTATGAGAATATTTTATATAGAAATCATTTTATAATTGGAGCATATAAATTTGAGGCGATAAATAACGATTGGCAGTTTGAACCATCTTTTTTATATCGCAAACAAGAACTAAATACTTCTGTAACAACACTTTCTTTTAGAGCCTTTTACTTAAGAGATACGTGGGGAGGAGTAAGCTTTAAAAATGATGGGAATTTAGGTTTTAATCTAGGATTTGGATCTGGAAATATACATTTTGCATATGCATATGATTATACTTTTAGAGGAGATATTGCATCATATAATTTTGGATCACACGAGTTGATGATTGAAGTACGTTTTTCATCAGAAAATTCTAAAAGACATATTAGTTTCTGGGAATATTAAAAATTTATGAAAAAAATTTCTCATATTGGAATAGCAGTCGCTGATCTTGAAAAATCATGTGAACTATTTTCAAAATTACTTAATAAAGATTTTCAAACCGAATATGTTAGTTCAGAATCAGTAACTACAGCATTTTTCAAAATGGGTGAATCTAAAATCGAATTAATTTCCAGCGAACAAACTGATAGTGCAATTGCTAAGTATTTGAAAAAATATAAAGAAGGAATGCATCATTTAGCTATTGATGTTGATGATATTCAAGACGAAATCTGTAGACTTAAAAAAGAAGGGTTTAGATTTTTAAATGAAACTCCAAAAATAGGCGCAGATAATAAATTGATTGTTTTTTTACATCCTAAAGATACTAATGGAGTTTTAGTTGAAATTTGTCAGTCAAGATAGTTATTAAATCTTCGCTGTCTTTCAAATGATGAGTTACTATTCCAATTTTTTGGGCTGCATTAATATGTTGAATGGAGTCATCTATGAACAAAACATTTTTAGCTTTTAAATAGTTTTCTTTTAAAACATATTCGAATATTTTTACTGATGGTTTTCGCATTCCAATTTTATACGAAAAATAAATTTTATTAAATGCACTTTCAAATAATTTCCATTCAGTTTCAGATAAACTATTTTTAAAGCAAGAAATATGAATGCTATTTGTGTTGCTTAAAAGAAAAGTTTGATAATTACACATTATACTTTTAATGAATATTAGCTTCTCTAGAGGAAGATTTAAAAGCATTTTGTTCCAAGCATGTTTAATTTGATTTTCATTTGCATTATTAGTTTTAAGTTTGACAGCGTTAATAAATTCTTTTTCTGATATTTTACCAATTTCTAGATCATTAAAAATTTTTTTTTGTTCATTTTTTGAATAATAGGATGTCGAATTAAGCACACCTAGCTTTTCAAATTCTTTAATTGTAAGATCATAATCAATATTTAATATTACACCTCCTAAATCAAAAATAATTGCTTTTATATTTTTCATTTTACAAACTTGCAAATTATTCAACAATTTTGATAGCTTTGCACATCCTTATTTTTATTAGGAGGGCCCATAGCTCAGCTGGTTAGAGCACTTGACTCATAATCAAGGGGTCGTTGGTTCAAGCCCAACTGGGCCCACAATTATTTATATAAAACCCTTGTATTTCAATAAATTTACGAGGGTTTTCTTTTTTTTATGTTGTCAGATTTTTTGTTAGTGGTTTGTTGTACGCAATAACCTGAAGCTGTTTCTTAAAAAGTTGTTTCCCAATTCAAGCCACTTACATTTCAATTAATTGTAAATCGTTTATTATTTATAACATGATTATAAATTTCTATTTTGACTGATTCGATCCATTTCTATATTATTAATAATAAAAGTGCATTATCATTAATTAGATTTTAGTAATAATAATTTTTTATAAATTTTTTCTGCTTTTGATTTTAATACTATATCGACATTAGTACTTTGTAAATCAACTCCTTTTTTATCGAATTTAATTATTTCAATATCTGATAATTCTAAATTTATATTGTCAGAGATAACCTCGATAGATTTTTTAGGATTATTTAAGAAATCATCATATTCAATAATTATATCTTTTTTATCAAATATTTTAAGTAAAAATTGGTAGTAATTTATCCATACTTCAAGCCAATAATTTAAATGATTTTTATTTTTTTCAACAAAATCAAAATCAAGATTCATTTTTTTTTCATTCATTCCAAATTCATGATGACCAAGCCAATTCATATATGTTAAAATAAATGGGTCTTCTTTCTGAAAAGTAGAAAATTTTTCATGTTGTTTCAATAATGAAAAAGAATGTGCTAAAGGTTCCCTAAACATAAATATTACATTAAACTTAGGATTAATAGACCGAAATGAATTATATCTTAAAATAAAATTATTATTTTTAGTCAAATAAATTTCTTCATCACAGAAAGATTTATGAAATCTTAAATAATTTTGATGAATATTTTCTGGTACTTTATGTAATAACAATTTGTTTTCTGAAATATAACAATCATTAAAAAATACCTTAAAAAAATACTCATCTAAGGCTTCAGCAGAAGAATAATTAATAAATGTTTGATCACCATGTTTTCTTTCCCAATTTTTGTCTGAATTTACTTTGTATATTTTATTCCATAAACTAGGTGCTAATATAAAAGGCATGTTACTATAATCTAATGATTTAAATTGATTTGATTTATTTAATATTGTAGTCAAAGCTGTAGTTCCACATCTTGCCAAACCACTAACAACAACAAATTTATTTTTAACTTTCTTGATATCTTTAGTTTGAAAATCAAAAATTTTTTTACCAATGTTATAGTTATCTAGAATCATTTTATGAAAAACCTGTGATAATTCACTATAAGATGTTTTCTGTGTTAAAAAATTAAATAAAATAAATGGCATACATGTACCCAAGGAAAAAATAATTAGATTATAAAATTTAGAAAATATATTTATTTCAAATGATGTTGAATAAATAAACTCATAAATTAAATATGGTATGTAAAATGAAAAAACAATTAATGAGAGATATATAATAAAGTATAATAAAGACTTTATTGTGCTTTTAAAATTAATAACTAATTTAAAAAACTTATCTTTTTCATTTAGATTTTTATCAAAAACAATATCAAGAAGACTTGTAGTTTTTAAAGCCAAATTATAAAAAGTATATCTAAAAAATAAAATAATTATTGATATTAAAACACCTGAAATAAAATCTAAAATTAACATTAGATCTATTTGTTAAATTTTTTTTTATTTTTTAGATAGTATCGAAATATGTAAATCATACAAAACATAACAATAATTAAAATTATTGCTACTAAAAAGATTGCTCCTATTCCTAAGCCTGGACCTATATATAACATTAGTAATTATTAATTTTAGTTAAACGTGACCAACATGTCATAGATACTTGGTTATCTGCAGTTTTTTTAAAGAAAGTTCTAACCTTATCTTCTTCAAATACATAGACAATACCTGCACCTGTTTCTTCTATCATGAAATTATTTTCATCAATAATTTCACATAATCCTTGATAACGTGTGTTTATTTTAAATTTTTCGAAAACTTCGGATTTAAAAATACGTTTTTGATTAGTTATAAAATTATATATAACAATTGAATTTAATTCTTCCAACCCATTACTTCTTTTTTTAACAAAAGTATTATTTGAAAAGATAGATATACACGAGTCATTATATATATCTATATCATGTTGAGCTTGGCACAAATTAAAATTATGAAACTTAATCTTACCATTTCTAGGGTCAAATAAAAGAATCATATTTAAATTTCTTAATGAAATTAAAACATCTCCTTTTTTTGCAAACAAATTGTCCTTCAAAATTGGTTGTATATCATTTAAATGATGTAGATCCAAATAATTACCGTCATTTATAATTGGCCAATCTAACATCCAATTCAAATTATTTTCTTCTAATATATCTAAAATTGATTTACTGTAAATAGTCTTTCCATTTTTTGGATCAACTAAAACAATATAAAAGGGTATAGCGTTATAATTAAGTGTTAATGAAGTGTCAACATTTTTAAGGCCACAAGCCCATATATTGCCTTCCGAATCTTGTTCTTGAGAATGATGAAATGTAAAGTCATCATTAATCCAAAAAGTTTCATTACTTTTTTTTGAACATATTAAAGGACCTTTCTTAATATTATAGACAACTCCAAATTCATTAAAAAGAAAATGTTTTGGTCTAACATTATCATTTCTTGACTTATAAGAGATTCCATAACTATCTTGTCCAAAAGCAGAAGGGTATAACAAATTATGGAGATAATCTTTAGTGAAAAAATATTTTTTTTCTATACTATTATTTGACAATAGAACTCTTTCAACATGAAAAGTATCATTAGAATGATAAGACCAATCTAAAAAATAATCTAAACTCAAATTTTCGTTTGGAAGATTAGCATATGCAAAATCATTTGAAACACAGTATTTTGAATCATTAATTTTTTTTAGTTTTTGTAAAAATTGAGGTAGTTCTTCAGAAAGGGCGTATTTAAAAGGAATTGATATAAAATTAGGAAAAAATGATGTGTGGTAAGAAATTACAAAAAAAAATGATGTAATAAAAAAAGTCAAAACTACGATACAAATGACAAGTATTCTATCCATTTTACTTTATTAAACAATTATTACAAACTTATAAAATTATCGTCCATTGTCTATAAATTTTACTCAAAATTACTGTAGATCTAATGCATTTAGTTTAATGTTCATCGATTGGTTTACATAGTTTAATTAGTTTAATAATTATAGTTAAATCCTTCCCAAATTGTTGTATAATATTTTTGATTTTCATAGCTTATTTAATAATTTAGCTAAATTAATTTATGAAAACACTTGTTTTATTTATTTTCTTTTTAAGTCATAATTTACACTCTAATAATTTCGTTGAAAATTTAGGAAAAATAAGTTCAAGTAATGAAGACGATAGTAAAGTACATTCAGTATTTGTTCAAATAATGAACGTGTCTGTAGGACAATCTGTAGAGAGCGCCTCTTCAAAAAATGGTTTTTACTCGAATCCAAGAATTAAAATTTCATTTCCTAAATCACATATTAATATAAAATCTAAACTTGTTGGTTTCGGCTTGAAAAAACAAATTGATAAATTTGAATATAAGATGAATGTTGCTGCTGAAAAAGCATCTAAAGATGCGTTAAATATTTTTTTGAAAGAAATAAAAAACTTAAAAATAAACAATTTAAATAAGATTATTGATGGAGATAAAGATGAAGCAACTAAATATTTGAAAAACAACTGTTATATGCATTTATATGATAGTTTTATTCCAATCGTATCTCAAAAATTAGAGAACGAAAACGTTATTAATATGTGGGATTTGCTAGTAAATAGATATAATAATCTTCCTTTTGTAAAAAAAATAGAGTTTGATTTATATGATTATGTTACAAATAAAACAATAGAAGGTATTTTTGTTTTAATGGCGGAATATGAAAAAAATATTAGAGAAAATCCTAAAAGTTCAAAATCAAATTTAATCATAAATTTTTTTAATTAACCCGCTTAATTTTGGATAAGTTACTCTTACATATTAAAACTAATAAAATAATTTATTTACTTTCTCTCTTTGTAATTGTCTTAATTGTATTTCTTTTTGTACAAAAGAAAACTATGCAACAGGAGATGGATTTAAAGGTTCAGTTCATAGAACAAAAAAATATGTTACGAAATCAACTCGATGATATTATTGACGAACACGAAGATCTTCTAGATGAATATGGAGAATTAAATCAAGATTTACAACAAAAAGATTCAGTAATAAGACAACAAGTTTTAGAAATAAATAGTCTCCTCGAAACTAAAAAAGATTTAAAGCAAGCATTTAAAAAAATAGAAGTTTTAAAAACAATTTCAAAAAAATATATTGATACAATCGATTCATTAGTAAATGTTAATAATCGTCTTCGCTCTGAAAAAGACAGCGTCATTACAGTTAATAAAAATATTAATTGGAAAAATTATAAGTTAAACAAACAAAATGAAAAGCTAGCAGAAACTGTAAGTAAAGGATCTATTTTAGAAGTTGAAAGGCTAGAAGTTTACCCTATAAAAAGAAAGATTACAGGTAAAGAAGCAATTACTAAACAAGCTAAGAAAACTCAAAAATTACAAATATGTTTTTCTGTACTAGGAAATTCTATAGCTGAAAGCGGAACTAAAAAAGCCTACATACAAATTGTTTCTCAAGATGGGTTAGTTTTGAAAAGTAATAGTTTAATCCAAACAATTTTAGAATTAGACACTGTTGATGTAACTACCTTTACAGAATTCGATTATCAAAATAGCACAATAGATCATTGTCATGAGTGGGAGCGTCTTAATGTTTTGCAAGAAGGATACTATTTAATAAGTGTGATTATAAATGAAAAAATCGTAGCCCAAACAACATTGAAATTAAAATAAATGGCTACAATTGTTTCATATAATATTAATGGAATAAGATCTGTTTTAAGAAAAGATTTTGATAAATGGTTAAAGATATGTAACCCCGATGTTCTCTGCTTACAAGAAATCAAGGCAAATGAAGAACAATTTAATAAAGAAATTTTTGAAAATTTAGGTTATACTTGTTATATCAACTCTGCTGATAAGCCTGGTTACAGTGGAGTTGCGATTTTATCTAAAATTAAACCAAAAAAAGTTGAGTATAGATGTGGTAATTTTCAAATTGATATGGAAGGTAGGTTGATCAGGGCAGATTTTAATAATTACTCTATACTTTCTGTTTATTTTCCTTCTGGTAGTAGTGGAGAAAAAAGACAAGAGTTTAAATTTATGTTTTTAGATTATTTTCAAAATTATATTAGTAAGCTTAAAAAGTCAATTCCAAATTTAATTATATGTGGTGATTTTAATATTTGTCATAAAGAAATTGATATTCATAATCCTAAAAGAAATAAAAATACATCAGGCTTTTTAATTGAAGAGCGAAATTGGGTAACTAATTTTTTAAATAGCGGATTCATAGATTCATTTAGATTTTTTCATTTAGATAGTGATAAATATACATGGTGGAGTTACAGAGCACGTGCGAGACAAAAAAATTTAGGATGGCGTATTGATTATAATATGGTTTCAAAGTCGCTAGAGAATTATATTTTTAGTGCAAGTATTTTATCTGATGTTATACACTCTGATCATTGCCCAATATCTATAGAAATTAAAATTTAGGATTTGTTATATTTGCTATAAATTTATTAAATGGGTATCTTACAAACTGCTGAACGAAGTTCAGCAACAGACAGTTCAGAAAATGTTGTGTTTCAAAGACATTTAGTTGCTTACAAAGAGACTGCTAAATTGATTTCTGGAACTGTTCTAGAGATAGGTAGTGGAGAAGGTTATGGAATAAGAGAATTAGTAGATAAGTGTGATAAATATATAGCGATTGATAAATATGCAACAAAAATTAATTCTCAAATAAAAGAATCTAAAAACATAACATTTATTGAATGTGAAGTTCCTCCACTAAAAAATATTGATGATAATTGTATTGATTTTGTAGTTTCATTTCAAGTAATAGAACATATTCATGAGGATCAATACTTTTTATCAGAAATAAAAAGAGTTTTGAAAAAAAACGGTAAACTTATTTTATCAACTCCTAATAAAAAAATGTCGTTGAGCCGTAATCCATGGCATATAAGAGAATATACTGTAAGTGAAATGACTGATTTATTAACTGATTTTTTTCCAAACACCAAAGTTATGGGTGTATTTGGAAATGAAAAGATCATGAGTTATTATAAAAAAAATAAAGAGGCTATTCAAAAAATAACACGATTTGATATTTTTAATTTGCAGTATAAGCTTCCTAGATGGATATTACAAATCCCATATGATATTTTGAACAGATTTAATCGACATGCACTGGAAGATGATAATTCAGAGCTAGTTAAGTCTGTCACTACTAAGGATTATTATATTGATACAACTAATGAGGAATGTCTTGATCATTTTTGTATTTCTACCAAGAACTAGAAAATGAATAGCCTAATTTTTTCAGTTCGATAATTATATCTTTTAGAGTTTCTTTAAGTAAAGTATAAGATTTTAAGTTATTATGAAATACAATAATTGAACCATCTGAAATATTATCTAACACATTACGTTTTAAATTATATGGTTTTTTTTCTTTGAAATCATATGATAAAATATCCCACAAAATTAACTTGTATTTTTTTTTCAATTTAAATATCTGTCTGCTTGTTATTTTACCATAAGGCGGCCTAAAAAGCACATTATTTCCCATTAATTTTTGACATTTTTCAATATCTTGTATATATTTTTTAGTAGATGTTTTCCATCCGTTCAAATGAGAATTAGTATGATTTCCAACAGTATGACCATCAGTTTTAATTTTTTCATAGAGTGATAGGTTGTTTGAAATATCTTTTCCTACTAAAAAAAATGTTGCTAAAATTTTTTCTGATTTTAATACAGAAAGTATATGTTCAGTAACTTCAGGAGTAGGACCATCGTCAAATGTTAACCAAATTTTTTTGGTTCCTTGTTTTTTCCAAATTAATGAAGGATAAAAAAATCTGAAAAAAGCTAATGGTTTAATAAACAAAATACTCTAATTACAGTTCTAAAAATTCAGAGACAAAAGAATTTATTCTAAATGTTTGATAATCTATTTCTATATCATTATTATCTTTTTGCATGAAATAATTACCATCTTTCTCAAAATAATTAAATCCATTATCACTCAACTTATGAATTGATATTATTTGGTTAAGATTGCCTAAAATTTGTAAGGCAATTCTTTCATTTTGATTTACTCCGGAATGATATTTGAATGCTTTTAAATATTTATATTCGTCTACATATCTGTCTATCATTTCAACAAGAATATCAGTTCCTTTCTCTTTTTGTTGAGCTCTTAAATATATATCAATCATAAATGGAGCGTAATAGCTAAACGGCACAACTTGTGAAGAAAACTCAGACATACACTTGTCTAATGTTTCTATTGCTTTAGCAGTATCTTGTTTTTGCATTAATGATTCTGCCAGTCTTGAATAAGAATTTCTGAAATTTAACACCATTCTAGTATTTGTTTCATCAAAGTAGTTGTTAGGATTATTATATCCTCCCCAAACAAAATCTTTAGTTAATCTTTGATACATTTTTTCAGTATGAACTATTCCTGGTTGTCTATCAGGAGATTGAGCGATATAAGGAACTAATCTATAAGTCAAACCTTCTAGTTGGAAATATTTTTCAAGACCCATGAAGTTGTCTTGTCCAACTGTAGTAGCAAAATAAATTGGACGTTCCCAATTAAAGTTCGCTAAAATATCCAGTACCATAAGTTTATTTTTATATAATCCATTTCCTTTCAGTTGCCATTTGATTTCATCAACAATTCTATTTTGATATTCCTCAGGAATAAATGATTTAAAATATTTTAAAGTGTCAGTATAAATTTTTTGAGACATTTTAATAGAATCTGAAATAGATGAGCTACTAATATTTTTCATTAAATTATAAGTGTAATCTTTTGCTTTTTTTTCGAAATTTACTTCTAGTTTTAATTTTTTTGTTGGACAGTAATTTCGTAGTCCTCCAGAAGTTCTTATTTTTCTATTTGCATTATTACTGTTTATGAATTGTACAACTTGCTTTACATCTACACGTTCTTTAGTTTTTTCAAATATTGGAGTATAATCTCTTGTTCCAGATCGGTAATCTTCATGTTGTAATGATGAAGGTATTGGCTGAGCATCATAAGAAGCTCTTTTCATTTGGTCGATGTACCAATCAGTATTAAAAAGTGACAAATTAACTACTTTAATATCTGTTCTAATTCCTTCTACCTCTTGTGCATACCATAAAGGAAAAGTGTCATTATCTCCATTAGTGAATAAAATGGCATTTTTATCACAAGAGTTTAAATAATTTTTAGCTACTTCTAGAGCTGTATAACGTCCACTTCTGTCATGATCATCCCAATTTTTAGCAAACATTAATGCTGGTGCCATGAAAAATGCTAATAAAATAGATGTAACTAAATTTACTTTTGAAGGTATTTTAAGTTTAATATTGTCTTTTAGAAAATTATATATTCCTAGTACACCAAGTCCAATCCATATTGAAAAAGCATAAAAAGATCCTACATATGCATAATCTCTTTCTCTTGGTTGAAATGGAACTACATTAAGATAAACTATAATTAAAACGCCAGTAAAAAGAAAGAATAGTAGTACAGAAATAGCATCTTGCTCTCTAGATTTAAAATGATAAATCATACCTATGAGACCAAGTATTAGAGGTAAAAAATAATAATGATTTTTAGCTTTATTATTTGCTAAGTATTCAGGTGCAATAACATCATTGGAGTTTGGAGTTCCAAGTCGAGCATTATCTATAAATTTAATTCCGCTTTCCCAATTTCCGTGAAGAGAATTCCCGTCCATATTCATATAGTCATTTTGTCTTCCGGCAAAATTCCACATAAAATATCGAATGTATGACCAGCCAATTTGGTATTTAAAGAAAAACTTTAAATTTTGAGCAAATGTTGGTTTTGAATCTTTGCTTTTTAAATCAGCCCACATTTTATAGCCGTTTGCATGTCTTGATTGTGTGTTGCTCCACATTCTAGGAAACAACATTTTATCCTTTTTGCTATAATTAGGTAAACTTTTTTTTCTATTATCAATAATAATATACTTACCCTTTTTTTCATCTTTTGCATATACGGGAGAGCCATCAATATAAGGATTTCTGCTATCTAATTCCGCATTAAAATGACGTCCGTAAATAATTGGCCAGCTTCCGTATTGTTCTCTTTTTAAATATGATAAAAGTCCCACAGCATCTTCCGGATTATTTTCATCAATTGGAGGATTTGAGTTTGATCTTATGACAAGAATAGCAAATGACGAATATCCAATTAGCAACATTGTAATACTTAAAATAAATGTATTCCAAAGAGGCTTTTTATTTCTTTTGGTGTAAGCTAATCCAAAGTATATAGCGCATAAAATTACTATTAAATAAATAATAGCACCAGAATTAAAAGGAAGACCAATAGAATTTACAAAGAATAATTCAAATTTAGAGATTAAACTAACAGCACCAGGAATGATAAATCCTTGTACTAGACCTAGAATCCCAATTGAAATAAAAAAAGCTTTTATAGCGCCACTTTTAGTGTATTGGTATTTTTTGAAATAGTATATCATTCCCATAGCAGGAATTGTTAATAGCGAAAGTAAATGTACTCCAATAGATAATCCAATTAAATAAGCAATTAATATCAGCCATCTTCCTGAACTAGCTTTATGAGACTGTTCTTCCCATTTCATTATGCACCAAAACGTTGCGGCAGTAAAAAGAGAAGACATAGCGTATACTTCTCCTTCAACTGCAGAAAACCAGAACGAATCTGAAAAGGTATATGCAAGTGATCCAATTAATCCTGAAGATAAAATAAGTATCATTTCTTCAGTTTTAATATCTTGATTTTTAATTATTATTTTTTTACTGAAGGCAGTAATTGTCCAAAAAAGAAAAAGTATTGTGAATGAGGAACATAGTGCTGAAAGTGTATTAATAGCAACTGCTACTTCACTAGTTCCTGGGGTAGCAAATAGACTAAATATTCTACCAAAAAGTTGAAATAATGGCGCTCCAGGTGGATGACCAACTTCTAATTTATAAGCTGTAGCGATATATTCACCACAGTCCCAAAAACTTACAGTTTGTTCTATAGTAGATAAATAAACAAATGATGCGATGAAAAATACACTCCACCCAACTATATTGTTTAATTTTTTAAATAACTTCATAATTATTAACTTTTGATTTGCGAATTTATGAAATAAATTTGTTTTTTAATGAAAAATGAAAAATCAAAAAATGTTTTGTTCTTAAGTCTTTATTATTATTTTTGTAACGTTAAATGAAATCTCATAGACCTCATTTAGTGCCCGATGGTGTAACTGGCAACACGTCTGGTTTTGGTCCAGAAGAGTCTAGGTTCGAGCCCTAGTCGGGCAACTATTCTCAAATTTTTATAACTTTTCTGTAGAAAACACGTAATTACAATTGTTAAATATTGTATTTGTTTATTTGGGTTTAATTTTTTAAATTTGCTGGTTCTACAATTTTTAATTGTATGATAAAAACAAGTAAAATAATATGACAACAATAATTAAACGATCCTTTAATAAGTTATTTCTAACTATTCTTATATTTTTTTCTTTTGGACAAAATATATCAATTGCACAAAATTGTTTAACACCTTCATCTCTGACTAGCGATAGTATTTCAAACTTTACAGCAACTTTAAATTGGGGCTCGGATACAAGTGTTCATCATTATAGAGTTCGTTATAAAGAAAGTGGTAGTGCATCGTGGAATTTTGAACATGGAATATATACTAATTCTGAAACTATAAATGGATTACTGTCAAACACTGCATATGTATGGCAAGTTAGAGCATTTTGTTCTGCTGGTAACTCAAATAGTTCTTGGTGGTCAGTAGTAGATACATTCACAACATCAAATTTGCCAGTAGACTGTAATAATACGCCTAATGGATCAGCATATACTGACAGTTGTGGTAATTGTGTCGGTGGTAATACAGGAAATTTACCATGTATTCCTTTTTCTCCGACTGTTTCTATATCTCTAAGCAATCTAGATTGTAATAGTTATTCTGACATAATATTTTTCACTAGTCAAGATCCAAATGAACCAGATATCTCATCAACTGTCTTTACATCAGACTCGGGTAGTTTTGACTTTACTGGATTAAATAACAACGATACTATTGGATCTAGTAACATTATTGCAGGTGGGGGATTTATTAGTGTTAGTACTTTTTTATTAGTAGATTTTGTAATAAATTCTAATAAAATTTCTGTTAAAGCAGTAGATAGTATTACAGGAACAATATATGGATCCTTTACTTTAGAAAATACTAATACTGGAGTTATGGTAATTGCAACATCAGCTCCAGATAATAATAATGTTACCACCGGAAATAGTAATGAAATTTTTATAAATAATATATTTTTAAATCCATCACCTGGAACAATTGTATTTACTTCTACAATTAATTCTGAATTAGGAGATATTGATATACAAACTGCAACTCAATCTATTCAATGCCCATGCGTCACATCATATACTTCAACTACTATAGATGCATGTGATAGTTATACTTGGGATGGTGTAACTTACACATCTTCGGGTACTTATGCAAATACATACTTGGATGTAAATGGTTGTGATAGTATCGCTACTCTAATTCTTACTATTAACCAAGCAGATACTGCCTTTACCAATATAACTGCTTGTGATAGTGTAACTTGGAATGGTGTAACTTACACATCTTCGGGTACTTATGCAAATACATACTTGGATGTAAATGGTTG
>Ga0208130_1000476_pt1 | contig 21081 bp, 20 predicted proteins | sample ETNtaG_31_FD_185771 | JGI IMG/M metagenome (GOLD analysis project Ga0208130, IMG submission 185771) | Marine microbial and viral communities from oxygen minimum zone, Eastern Pacific Ocean - ETNP201310SV78 (SPAdes) (version 2) | ecosystem: Environmental > Aquatic > Marine > Oceanic ...
CCGAGACGGTTGCCCGCCTGCCGGTTTTCAAGACCGGTGCCTTCAACCACTCGGCCACCCCTCCGCAGGGTTTTCTAAACAGTATGTATTTATATTTTTTCCAAAAAGTCTAATAAAATTTTATTTACTTTATCTGGTGCTTCTTGTTGTGTCCAATGTCCTACATTCTCAATAATTTCTTTTTTTCTTAAATCATTATAATTTTCACCAATAGATTCGAAAAAATTTACATTAGGAACAAAAAAATTAACTGGGTCTAAGTCCCCTGTAATAAAACATGCAGGTTTTTCAATTTTATTAAGAGATAAATCTTTAAGCTCTTTCCAGTCCAAATCCATACATCTGTATCTATTTAGTGGACCTGTCATTCCGCTATTTTCAAATTCTTTTACAAAATAGTTAAGATCATCTTGAGAAAGCCAATTCGGTAGATTGCTGGGAAGATCTTCATATTCAAGAAAAGATGAATTTTTATCTTTTTTCTTTACCTTTCCTTTTGATGCTAAATCTATTCTTTTTTTCATACCTTTATAATCAGAATTGCAATAAATTTGTCTTAAAGATTTATTTAAATCAAATTCAAGTTCTTTTTCAGCTAAACCATATTTTTGAAAATAAAGAATATAGAAAAAATCATCTCCAAATATTTGTTTGAATATTTCTGTAGGGGGGATATCTAAAAAAGGATTAAATGGGACCGATAATCCTGAAACCGAAACTATTCTCTCTGGAAATAGTAAGGAGGTATACCAGCTAATAGGAGCACCCCAATCATGACCAACTATATGAGCATCATCCTCATTTAAGAAATCTAAAATATTAATAATATCTTTTGTAATTTCCTTTAATGTGTATTTTTCAATTTCTTTTGGGTTGCTCGATTTTCCATATCCACGAATATCAGGAATTATCACTTTGTAGCCAGCGTTTTTAAATGGTTCAATTTGGTTTCTCCAGCTATACCAACTTTCTGGCCAGCCATGAACGAAAATCACTGGTTTACCATCACCTTCTACAAGAGTATTAATTTTAATATTATTTGTTTCTATAAGCTCGAAATTTCTATGCATAAAATCACCTTTAGTTAGCATTCTAAATATTCTGATAGTTTTGTGAATAGCGAATCTTGTTATCATAAAAAATATGAATAAATTAAAATATATTTTTCTAATTTTTTTGTTAATTATTTCTTCATGTGCACCTTCGAATAAAAATTTTTCATTTAAAAAATCTCCTTTTTCTGGAGGAGAATATAAAATAGGAAAGCCTTATCAAATTGAAGGTAAAACATTTTATCCAAAAGAGAGTTTTGATTATTTAGAAAGCGGAGTTGCTTCATGGTATGGTCCTAATTTTGATGGAAAAAAGACTGCTAATGGAGAGATTTTTAATATGAACTTATTAACAGCCGCTCATAAAACCCTTCAATTACCATCCCTTGTAAAAGTGACAAATATTGAAAATAATAGGTCTTTAATTCTTAGAGTTAATGATAGAGGACCTTTTGTAAAAAATAGAATTATTGATGTTTCAAAAAAAGCAGCATCAATTCTTGGTTTCCAAAAAAATGGTACAGCAAATGTAATTGTTGAATATTATGGGAGGGCAAAAGTTTATGATAAGGAAGGAAAAATTATTAAACTGAAAAAGAAAGTTGGCAAAGAAAAGGACAAAAGATCTTTTTATATTAGAATAGGCCTGTTTTCTGAAATCAATAATGTAGAAAAAATTAAATCACAGTTAAAAAATTTTGGTAATATTGAAATAAATAAAAATCAATTAGGGTATAAAGTGCTGCTAGGACCATTTGCAAATAAAAATTATACAGAGCGTGTATTAAGTAATCTTAAAGAAAAAGGTTTTAAAGATGCTATTATTGAAAATATTAATTAATTTATTAAATCAAATTGCTTTTAGAAAAATAAAAATTTTGATTATTATTCTTATTTTTTCTCCTAATTTTGCGCATTCTTTCAAGTCCGATGCTGATTACGCACTTCTTATTGAGTATGAGACTGATCAAGTCTTGTATGAAAAAAATTCAAGAAAAAAAATTTATCCCGCATCGATGTCAAAATTAATGACTTTATATGTTTTGTTTGATTATTTAGAGAAAAATATTATTTCATTGGACGAAAAGATCTTTATTTCTGAAAATGCATGGAGAAAAGGCGGAGCAGTTTCAGAGTCTTCAACAATGTTTGCAGAAGTTTCGTCTTATATATCTGTTGAAAATATTATTAAGGGAATTGTAATTCAATCAGGAAATGATGCATGTATTGCCATTTCTGAGGCAATTTCTGGATCTGAAGAAATATTTTCTGATGAAATGAATTCCTACGCAAAAAAACTTGGTATGAATGATACAAATTTTGTAAACTCTACAGGTCTTCATGATGATAATCATTATTCTACCCCTTTAGATATGACTATTCTCGCAAAATCATTAATTAGAGATTTTCCAAATTTTTATCATTATTTTTCTGAAAAAAGCTTTACCTGGAATGGGATTTTTCAGCCTAATAGAAATAATTTATTAGGTAATAATTTAGGTATTGATGGATTAAAAACAGGTAAAACAAGTCAGTCGGGATACAGTATGATTGTATCATCTAAAAAAGAGAATATAAGACTTATAGGTATAGTTAGCGGCCTATCTTCAAGGGACAGTCGAACAATGGAAATGCAAAAGTTAATAAATTATGGCCAAAAGAGTTTTAGGAAATATAAGTTATTTACAAACAACGATATTGTAAAAAAAGTAAAAGTTTGGGAAGGTAAAAAAAGCAATCTTAACATGCTAATTTCTGAGGATATAAATTTATTACTTAACATAAGAACAAAAAGAAATTTAAATGCTAAAATTTTGTTTAATGAACCAATCATTGCTCCAGTAGAAGAAGATCAAGTCATTGGAAAGTTAATTTTATTTAACGATAAAGAAGAGATTATGGATTTTAATCTTATTTCAGGTGAAAAAATTGAAAGAAGTAATATTTTTGGAAGGACAATTCAAAAAATAGGGTATTTAATTAACTAGTTATGGCAAGTCAATTTATTACATTTGAAGGCGGCGAGGGCTCTGGAAAGTCATCACAAATAAATATTTTAAAATCAAAATTAATTGATAAGGGGATTGATGTAGTCTGTACTCGAGAACCAGGCGGAACTCCGTCTGCAGAAATTTTAAGAGAATTAGTTACAACTGGTGAGGTTAATAAATGGGAGCCTATGACGGAAGCTTTATTGATGTTTGCATCAAGGTACGAACATACTAAAAATTTAATAATCCCATCGCTTGAAAATGGTAAGTGGGTTCTTTGTGATCGATTTTATCACTCAACATATGCGTATCAAGGTTTAGGACATGGACTGGGTCTTGAAGCAATGGAGGCTCTCAAAAAGATATCCATTGGTGAAATTGAGCCAGACTTAGTTTTCTTTTTAGATATTGACCCAATGGAGGGAATAAAGAGAACTATGGGCAGACACACAAATGAAGATAGATTTGAAAAAATGGATATTAGTTTTCATACAAAACTTAGAAATGCTTTTTTAGGTTTTTCTAAAACTTATTCCGAGAATTCTGTTGTTATAAATGCTAGCCAAGAAATTAATAAAATATCAGATATTATTTTTGAGGAAATTGAAAAGAGATTTAAGATCTAAAATGAATGATGATAAAGAATATATTATAAAACCTCGTTCTAATTATTCAGTTAAGGGTCATAAAGAAAATATTAGTTATCTTACAAATTCATTTTTAAAAAACTCTCTTCATCATGCATATATTTTCTCAGGTGACAAAGGTATAGGAAAAGCCACTTTTGCTTATGCATTCTCTAGAAAATTACTGGCCAATGATAAAACAAAAGATTTTGATGTTTTTAATAATGATAAAGTGAATAAGCTCATAGAAGCCAACTCACACCCTGATCTTTTAGTAATTGAGCCTGAAGAAAATAATAAGAAATCTTTCATTTCTATTGAACAAATAAGAAAGTGCTCTCAATTTTTTTCGCAAACATCATCAATGAACAAATGGCGAATTTGTATATTAGACTCAATAGATTTTATTGATGTTTCCTCAACAAATACAATTCTAAAAATTTTAGAGGAACCACCCTCAAATTGTTTATTTTTAATAATTTCACATAATATAGGAATGGTTTTAGATACTATAAAGTCTAGATGTCTAGAGTTAAGGTTTCATAATTTAAGTGATGAAATTATGATTGATAGGATTAAATTATTAAAACCTGGCATTTTGAAAAATGAATTAGATAACTTAATCATCAACGCAAATGGTAGCTTTGGCAGGTTAGAAAATTTACTTCATTCGGATTCCCTAAAAATATCTAGTGTGATTAATGGTGTTTTTGAAAAAGGAGAGTTAAGCGAAAGTATTTATGATTTTTCTGATTTTATTTTACAGGATGGAGTAGGTATAAATAAATTTGATGTTTTTACTGAAATTTTAAATTTCAAATTAAATTCGTATATAAAAGAGAAAGCAATTTATAGTCCTAATTTTATAACCAATAATGATGAAATTTTTAGTATCAGGGATAGTATTTTAGATTTAATTAGCCAAGAGAGGGTTTATAAATTAAATAAAAAACAAACAATTCTTAGTATTATTTCAAATTTAGATAAGATAACAAAATTACAAAAGCATTAAGATGGAAAATTTTTTTATAAGCACAGCTATTTCATATACAAATGGACCACCGCATATGGGTCACGCTTATGAGGTAATTGCCGCAGATGTTATTGCTAGGTTTAATAGACTTAGGGGTAAAAAAGTTTTTTTTCTAACTGGCACTGATGAGCATGGCCTTAAAGTTCAGCAAAAAGCTGAAAATTTAAATATTACTCCAGATAAGCTTGCCTATGATATGTCTCAAAATTTCATAAAAATGTCGAAAAAGCTTAATTGCTCAAATGATGATTTTATAAGAACATCTGAAGAAAGGCATAAAAACGCTGTAAGAGATATTTGGCAAAGAATGGAGAAAAACGGAGATATTTATTTAGGAAAGTATTCTGGTTGGTATTCTATTGTTGATGAAGCTTTTTATCAGGAAGGTGAGCTTAAGAAAAATGAAAAAGATGAGTATGTATCACCAAACAATAATGCTGTTGAGTGGGTAGATGAAAACAGCTATTTTTTTAAATTATCAAATTATGAAGATAAATTATTAAATTTATATGAAGAAAATGAATTTTTTATTCAACCTAAAAGCAGAATTAATGAAATTAGGAACTTTGTTAAAAATGGTCTAAATGATATATCGATTTCTAGAAAAGGTTTGGAGTGGGGTATTAAAGTTCCAAATGACCCAGAACACTCTATTTATGTTTGGGTAGATGCTCTAACTAATTATATATCCGCTTTAAATTGGCCAAATGAAAATGATGACAGATTTAAAAGTTTTTGGCCCGCTGATTTGCACTTAATCGGAAAAGACATTACCCGCTTTCATGCTGTTTATTGGCCTGCTTTTTTATTGTCTGCAGGCATAGAAATTCCAAAAAAGATTTTTGCGCACGGCTTTATTCTTAATAAAGGTGAAAAAATGTCTAAAAGTCTTGGTAATATTGAAGATCCGATGGAATTAATTGATACATTTGGAGTTGATCAATTAAGATATTTTCTAATGCGAGAGGCTGTTTTTGGGAATGACGGTAATTATAGTGATGAACTTTTGATTAATAGAGTTAATTCTGATTTATCAAATGATTTAGGAAATCTCTCGCAAAGATGCCTTAGTATGGTTAAAAAACATTGTAATAGTAAGGTTCCTGAAAAAAATAATTTGAATAACATTGATCAAAAGCTTTTAAATTTACCAGAGGATAAAATTAATAAAATATTTGAGATGATGGATAAATTCCAAATAAATTCTTATATTGAGGAAGTTTTTAATATTGTTTCTCTAACAAATAAATATTTTTCCGATCAAAAACCTTGGGAACTAAAAAATAATGATTTAATGAGAATGCAATCTGTTTTGTGGGTAACGGTTGAAATGATTAGAAGAATTTCAATAATGCTTCAACCTGTTATGCCAGAATCCTGTAAAAGATTATTAGATCTTTTATGTATTAAGGATGATGAGAGAGCTCTAAGCTTTATTAGTGATGAATTTTCACTAACCCCTGGAAAAGCTATTAAAGAGCCAGTAATAATTTTTCCAAAAATAGAATATAAAAATTAGAACTATTTAGTGACATCAATATTTATAAGTTGTATTAAAGCAACTATATTTATTTGAAAGGGGAGTTTATGGATAAATTTTTAGTCATTGATTTGGATATGGATATTAGAACAGCTAGATCGCATTTTGAAAAAAAATATATACTTGCTCAAATTAAAAAATTTAACGGCAATATATCAAAAACTGCTAATTTTATTGGCATGGATAGAACTGCGCTTCATAGAAAAATGAAAGATCTAAATATTATGCCAAATGAACGTTATAGAAATATTATTGGATATTAATCTCTGAGAAAATTATGCAAATATTAATCTGTGGAGCGGGAAAGAGTGGGGCATCTATTGCTGAGAAATTATCCTCATTAGGTAATGAGGTTACAATAATTGACTCTTCGCCAAATTTAGTAAGAAAGTTAACTAATAAACTTGATATTAGAGGTGTTGTTGGTCACGGAGCTCATCCTGATATTCTAGAAAAAGCTGGAGCTAAAGATGCAGATATGATGATAGCTATCACATCATCAGATGAAATAAATATGCTCGCTTGCCAAATAGGACACTCAATTTTTGAAGTTCCAAAAAGAATTGCCAGAATAAGGGATAAGTCCTATCTCGACCCGTCTCATCAAGACTTATTTACCAGTGATAAATTACCTGTGAGTGTTATTATTTCACCTGAGAATGAAGTAGCTAAAAATGTATTAAGAAGACTAGAAATACCTGGAGCAATTGAGAATATTCCCTTTGTAAATGGGTCGTTAAAATTTCTTGGAATAAAAATTGATGAAAATTGCCCAATTATTGAAACAGAAATTTCAGATTTAACTAATTTATTCCCTGATCTAAAAACTGTAATTGTTGGATTGCAAAGGGGTAATGAAATGATTATTCCAAAATCAAATGAGAAACTTATAGTGGGAGATATAGCTTATTTAGTTTGCCCTTCAGAACTATCAAGAAGAGCAGTTTCTATTTTTGGTCATCCAGAAAAAGAAGCAAGAAAAGTTGTTTTAGTTGGAGGAGGATCTGTTGGCAGTGAGGTTGCATCATTAATTGACACAATGGCCGATAAGATCAAATTAACCGTAATTGAAAATAATGAAAATAATGCTTCAATTTTATCTGATAAATATAATGATATTACTGTTTTAAATGGATCTGGCACTGATCGTGAAATTCTTCACGAGGCAGATATAGGAAATACTGAAACATTAGTTTCATTAACCGATAGTGATGAGGTAAATTTCCTTTCAGCAGCTTTTTCATCAAGTGAAGGATGCAAAAAATCCCTTGCTCTTTTGAATACATCTGACTTTCAATCATTAATTATGTCTCTAAAAATAGGAGAATTTATTGATCCAAAGGCAATCACAATTTCTTCAATTTTAAGACATGTCAGAAAGGGTCATATTAAGAGGCTTTATTCATTAATAAATGGTGATGCAGAGGTGATAGAGGGTGAGGTATCATCTTCATCAGAATTGATTGGACCAACAATTGAAGAATTAAAATTAGATCCTGGCTTAAGAATAGGAGGAATAATTAGAAAAGAAAAGTTTGTTATGCCAACAGGGGATACTTTTATCAAAGAGGGAGATAGTATAGTAATTTTTTCCAAGCCGCATTGTATTCATATGGTTGAGCAGTTTTTTAGAATAAGTCCTGATTATTATTAGTAATATTTAGGGTTGCAATAAATAAGTAAATCATATTTATATAGCTTTTTATCATACTGTAATGATAATTTATGATTTTGATTAGGTGAGGGGTCCTTTCAAAATTTTAACATAACAAAGTGAGACATATAATGTTAAAAGAAGCAGTCGAAACCCCAGATGAAAATCAATCAAGCGATATAGAAACTGATTTTATTAATCATGCTATTGAGAACTCAAAAGCTTTAACGGTTTTCCTTGTTAATGGTATAAAATTAGAAGGCAGCATAATTGCCATGGGAAAAAATAGTTTCTTGTTAAAAAGAGATGATAATATTCAATTAGTATATAAGCACTCAATTTCAACAATTCTTCCATTGGATTCTTCAAATTTTATTGATTAATTTTTTTCTTCATTTTTAATCTTAATCCAATTTTCCTCAATCTCATTTAATGTGAATTTTTTGTTATTTTTGTTATTAAAAACATGAGGATTTCTTCTGATCATTTTTTTATTTATTGATACTATAACATCATTAATATCAAATTCCTTTTCATCACTTTTAATTTGTGAATGAAATATTACTTGGAATAACAAGTCACCTAATTCTTCGCATATATTAGAGCTATCACCTGCTTTGATTGCATCAATTACCTCGTTTGCCTCCTCAATTGAATATTTAGCTATACTTTCAGATGTTTGAGAATTACACCATAAACAACCATTCTCTTTATCCCTCAATTTCTCTACAATTTTAATTAAATTTAAAAAATTATCACTAATTTCATTATCTTTTTTCATTTAAATTCCGCCATTTATTTTTCTTTTATAAAAAATGTCATATTTTTGACACAATATAATATGTATAAGCTAAGTTATTGTATTTTATGGATATTAATTTTTTAATCTATTACGAAATAATTTTCATAATTTTAATTTTATTTACTGGGGGTCAAATGTCAAAACTTTTAAAAAAATGTTTTTTAACTTCTGCTGCTATTCTTTCGGTTCTTTTCTTAAGTAATTTTTCTTTAAAAGCTCAAGAGACGAACGAAAATGTTGATGCAGTTGAGGAAATTATAGTCACTGGTTCAAGAATTAAAGGTATTAATCCGGATAGTTTTTCACCTGTTGGTGTTATTAGTCAGGAAGATATTCTTTTATCGGGGAAAATTTCAATAGGTGAAATTCTTCTTGAACTACCAGGACAGGGATCTGGTTTAAATAGAAACTATAATAACGGTGGTGATGGATCTGTAAAAGTTGATTTTAGAAATCTTGGTTCATCAAGAACACTTGTTTTGGTCGATGGACGTAGGTGGGTTAATGGCGGTGAAGGCGCAAATGCTGCTGTTGATTTAAATACAATACCAACTTCATCTATTGAACGTGTTGAGGTTTTAAAAGATGGAGCTTCTGCTGTTTATGGGTCAGATGCTATTGCGGCTGTTGTAAATATTATTACTAAAGATAATTTTGAGGGTTTAAACGCATCCTTCCAAAGAGGTGAATATTTTGATGGTGGCGGTATGGCTGATAGCTATGATTTGTCTCTTGGAGTCACTTCTGATAAAGGTTCTATTTTACTGGGGGCATCCTATGTTGATATTAAGGCGCTTGGTAATGGTGATAGGGCTGAAACTGCCGCTAGACCAAGTTTCGGAGGATCTTCTGGAACACCTCAAGGACGTTTAGCATATGGCGGTGTTGTTGGTGATTGTTCAAATTTTCAACCATCTGAGGGTACAAATGGTTCAAGCCCTTCCGATTTTAGATGTTGGACCAGTCCAGATGATAGATTTAACTACAATCCCTATAATTATATTGAAACTCCTAACGAAAGAAAGAATTTTTATGCAAAAGGTAGATATTCAGTTACTGAAAATACTGATGTAACTCTTTTTGGTGTTTATCAAAATAGAATTTCTGATCAATTGTTAGCTCCTATGCCATTATTTTATGGTTTTGGTGATTTTGGAGGTAGTGAGGGTATTTCAAGGAACAACCCTTATAATCCTTTTGGAATAGAATTTTGTGATTTAAACGGAGAGTCAGTTGAGGGTAAGGCGTGTAATGATGCAAATTATCCTGGCGGATATGCAAATGGCTGGTTTGGTAGAAGATTACTTGAAGCTGGTGAGAGAAACTTCATTCAAGATACTGAAACTTATAGAGTTGCTCTTGGTATCGAGTCTAGTATTGGTAAATGGGATGTCGATGCTTATTTAATTTGGGCACAAAATAAAAACACAACAACTACATACGGATTATTGAATACAGGAAATATCAGAAAAGGTCTTAGTGGAGACGATTGTAAAGGTGATTGTGTTGCATTAAACGTCTTTGGTGGTCAAGGTTCTGATGGCTCATACCTTGGTGACGGTTTATGGGATGGTTCAGGAACAATTACACAAGAAATGGTTGATTATATTACTTTTATTGCTCATGACACCGGTATGAATGAAATGAAAAATTATGGTTTCGATGTAAGTGGAACAGTTATGGAATTACCATCTGGTCCACTAGGGCTTGCATTTGGAATTGAGCACAGAAAGGAAGAAGGTAAATATGATCCTGATGCATTTATAGCTGCAGGTCTATCTTCAGGTAATGCTTCAAGCCCTGTTGCAGGTGAATTTGAGGTTGATGAGGGTTATATTGAATTAGCTGTTCCTGTAACAGAGACGATCGACCTTAGTCTAGCTGTACGTCATTCTGATTACTCAAGTTTTGGTACAACCACTAATGCTAAATATGGTGCAACTTGGTCTCCAAATGAAATAGTAACTTTTAGAGCTACTTTTGCTGAGGGTTTTAGAGCTCCAGCTATTGGTACGCTTTATGGTGGACAATTGGACTCATATCCAGATCTTCAAGATCCATGTGATGCATTATCTGATAACTTTACAGGTAATGCAGACGGATCCCAACTTGGTCAGTGTGCAAATGATGCAGTTCCAACTGGTTTTACACAACCAAATACTCAAATAAGAATTACACAAGGTGGAAATCCTGACATTCAGCCTGAAGAATCTGAGGGAATAAATTTTGGTGTTATTATTAAACCAATTGAAGGCTTGTCTATTTATGCTGATTATTATGAAGTTGAGATAACAAACACTATTTCCTCAATTGGAGCACAACTTATCTTAAATGGTTGTTATCAAGAAAATAACCAAAGATATTGTTCTTTAATTGATAGAAATTCTACCGGTTTTATTACTGATCTCAGAGATCTGTCAAATAATATTGGATTAGCAGAAACATCCGGTGCTGAACTTTCTGTTATTTATGAATGGGATGATCAGTATGGGTCTTGGATTTTTTCATCTGAAATAGCTTTCTTGGATAGTTATGATGTTACTCGTGCTGACGGTTCAGTTGAGCATAGAGCAGGAATTGTTAACGGAAGTGATAGAGATCAATACAAAGAGGTAAAAGGTAATCTTGGTATAATATGGTCAGATAATTCATGGAGCGCTTCATTATCCGCTCAATATCATGGAGAAGTAGATGGTATTGCCTCTGCTTATCCAAAAACTTTAAGTGATGGATCGGCAGCTATAGGTGATGACGTTACTAAGTTAGATGCAACTTGGTATCTTGATGGTCAGGTTTCATATAACTTTGATCAATTTAGTACAAGAGTTACTCTTGGTGTAGATAACTTACTGGATGAGGATCCTCCATTATTTACAGATAGTTTTGCTAACGATTTTGACCCTTCATACAGAACATGGGGATCACAATTTTGGTATGCTAGAGTTTCATCAAGATTTTAGTTTTTAAGTTAGCCTCTTTAGTTTTAGTTATATCTAAAGAGGCTATTTTCTTTTTAAAAATCTCGACGCATGAAATGAGGATGGATTTTCTATCCAACCTTCAATATCTTCTTGAACAAGGTGTCTACTTATTCCAAATAATATTGGAGCCAATGGCATATCATTCATAAGTATTACCTCAGCTTGTTTTAGAATTTTTGATCTTTCTAAAACATTAATTTCATTTTTTGCTTTTGACATTAAATTATCAAAAATATTATTTGAATATCTTCCATAATTTAATCCTCCAGATGATGTTTCGAATAAAAATAAAAAATTTGATGCATCGTTAAAATCAGCTATCCAGCCAGCATCCCCAACCTGAAAATCTCCTGTTCTGAGATAATTGTATAAAACTTTTGGTTCAGAGGCCTCTAGGTTAACAGAAATATTAGCTTTACTAAGCATTGATTGAATAGCAACCATATGTTTTTTTTGATCTCCACCGCTTCTGTACTTAAGAGTAAATCTAAGAGGGTTATTTTTTGAGTAACCTCTATCAGAAAGTATATCTTTTGCTAAATTATATCTTTCATCTTGAGTTAAATTTTGTTCTTCAATAATGTTTGAGAATTCATAATTGGCTATTCCTTTGGGGACTAGTGACCATGCAATTGTTTCATTAAAGTTTCTTATTTTATTAACAATAACATCCCTGTCGATTGCTAATGATACTGCTCTTCTAATATCTTTATCATTAAAGGGTGATGTTTTAGAATTAAATACTAAGTATGAAATTACCCTAATATTATCATGTTTAATATTTTTAGGCATATTCTTCTTTAACCATTGAGATTTATTTTCAGGATAGCCATTATTTGTATCTAGTTCGCCAGCTCTAAATTTTCTCAAAGCAGACTCATTATCATCAATTGGATAAAAAATAACCTCATCAAACCAGACATTTTTATTATCGTAAAATAAAACGTTTCTTTTTAGATGAATATTATCGTGTGGCCTCCAATTGAATAAGGTGTATGGTCCATTAGTTTGTATGTTTTGGGGTTTAATCCAGTCTTTCCCGAATTTATTTAAAATATGTCTAGGAATTGGATAGGTTGTATAATGAGTAAGAAGTTCTATAAGATATGGGGCGGGGTAATTTAAAGTTATTTCTAATTCATAATCATTTATTGCTCTGACTCCTAGCGAGTTAATATCTAATTTTCCTGTATTAATCTCTTTTGCATTTTTAATTAAATATAACAATGAAGCGTATTGAGAAGCTGTTTCTGGGTTCATAACTCGTTTAAAGCCCTCAGCATAGTCATGCGCGGTCACTTTTTCACCATCAGACCAAAAATGATCTTTTCTAAGAAAAAAATTATACACAAGTCCATCTTCAGACTTTTTATAATCTAAAGCTGAACCATTTATTGGTTCTCCATACTCATCTTTAGTGTAAAGACCAATAAAAAGGTCATTTATAACATTCCCTTCCCAAGACCCTGTGGCTAAATGAGGATCTAGGGTATCAGGTTCGGTTCCATTGCCCCTATATAAGGTTTTATTATTCTCAGCATGTAAACCAGAGGAAATAATTATTAGTATTATAATAAAGGCAAAAGAACTTATTCTTTTTAAATTTTTAATCATTTATTTATCCTCATTTATTTTATAATTATTTTTCTTTGCTAATTGTCAAAGGAATACGAATTATTTTACTTACCAGATTTTAATTTATTTAAAAAAGTCTTTTCTATAGATGTTGCTATTAATAAGGCGGATAAAGCCAGGCAAATTGATATTATACCTAGCCTCATAATTTCATTATTATTATCCGAGGTTTCTATTAATAACCATAGTGCTAGAGGTAAAGTTTGAGTTTCTCCTGGAATATTTCCAACAAAAGCTATTGTTGCTCCAAATTCACCAATCGATCTAGCAAATGACAAAACAAAACCAGCTAATATACCCGGATACGCAAGAGGAAGCGTTATAGTAAAAAATATTTTAATATCTGACGAACCAAGTGTTTTTGCAGCAACTTCTAGTTTACTATCTTGAGCCTCAATTAAAACTCTAATTGGTCTAACAAGAAGAGGAAAGGACATTATGGAACAAGCAAGTGCAGCTCCAATCCAAGAAAAAGAAAAGTTTATACCAAAATTTTCAAAGAAAAAATTTCCTAAAAGAGTTTCATTACCAAAGGTAATTAATAGAATATAGCCAATACCAATAGGAGGTATAACTAATGGTAAATGGATTAATGCATCGATTATTGTTTTTCCTAAAAAGTTTTTCTTAGCTAAAATCCAAGCAATCAAAATTCCAGGAATTAAAATAATTAAAGTTGATGCTAACCCAATTTTAATACTTAAGAGCAATGCGTTTAATTCAAAATCAGTCAATCATTTTCCTCTGAATAAATTGTTTCAAACCCATAATTTTTAAATATCTCTTGGCTTTTTTGACTTTCTAGCCATTGTAAAAATTTAAAATCATTATTTTTATTACTCCTATTAATTTTCGCTGCCCAGTAAGTTGGTTTATCATAATTGAATTTTTTATTATCAATATAAGAAATTATTTTTACTTTTGATGAGAGTATTGCGTCAGAAAGATATGATATACCAATATTTACTTCACCTTGAGAAATAAATTTTAAATTTGATTGTGCTGATGATGTGAAAACAAGTTTGTCCTGAATTAACGACCATACACCTAAGGATTTTAGGGCCTGTTTAGAATAAATACCTAATGGAACTGATGAGGGGTGAGGCATAGAAATCTTTGATGACGAGATCTGTTCAATTAAATCATCTTTAAATTTTAATGAATTTATATCTAGGTGAATATTTTTATTTATTCCAGTAATAAAGACTAAAGAGTTCTTAGCTATTTTTTTGATAGAATTTTCCTCAATTAAATTTCTATCAATCATCCATTTTAGCCATGAATAATTAGCTGTTATAATTATATCAGACTTTTGCCCTCTTTCTATTTGTCTGGCAAGTAAAGAGGTAGATCCGGTTATAGTTATTATTTTTTTGTTATTAGTCTTTTCCCACTCTTTAGTTAATTCCTTACTAACGTTATAAAGGCTTGATGCGACTGAAATGGTATATTTATCCTCTGCATAAACATTACTTATTAGAATAATTATTACAAACGAAGTGATTAATATATTTTTCATCATTTAATTCACTGAATAAATAATATTCTTAGTTTCTTCCGCAAATACTTTAAAGCCATATTTTTCATAAAAAGGAAGCGCTCTGTCATGATCAAGGGAATTCGTTTGCAAAATAATTTTATTTATACCTAGATCGCATATTCTTGTTATAGCATTATTCATTAATTCCAAGCCAAAACCTCTTGCAATATATTCATCAATTAAACCAAAATGAACAATTCTAATTTCTTTTTCTTTTAAATAATCATTTCTATAATCTAATTCAAAAAAACCTATATTTTTTTCATTTTTTTTCATTATGTGTATTTCAACTTTTGAATCGTGAATAATTTTTTTTAACTCATTATCTTTTATATTTAATCTTCCTAACCAATTATATTTTTTACCAACATCATTATAAATTCTTTTATATTCATCTAAGTTCATATTTTTATGATGATAAATTTCATAATTATTTTTTTTAGGTTTTTTTTCAATTGAACCACAAAATTCAAGCCATTTTATATTTATAGATTTTGATTTCATAATAATATTAATAACGTTAAAAATTTAATATATAGTAAAGTTTAAATTTTTGTTTTAACACAAAAAAAGAGAATTTATATGTCGATATTATTAATTGGTTTTGGTGGTTTTACTGGTGCTGTATCAAGGCATTTAGTTGGTGTTTTTATTAACGATATTGGATTAAGTTCAAATATATCAACTATGCTAGTCAATGTTATAGGGTCATTCTTTATGGGGTTACTCTTTTATTTCTTTTCAACTAACTCATCAGATTTTTACAAGATGTTTTTTGTTGTTGGTTTTTTAGGAAGTTTTACAACATTTTCAGCATTTTCTCTTGATGCAATGAACTTATTTTTTGCAAGTGAATATTTTAATTTTTTTATTTACATAACTTTATCAGTTATTTTATCCATAGCTTTTATTTTCCTTGGCTTTATTCTTGCTAAATTTATTTACTAATGAAAGATTATACTGAACATACAATTGATGAAGATTTTTCAAATACCAGGCTCGATAGATGGTTTCGTCAATACTTTAAAGGTCTCTCACACAATGATTTGGAGAAATATTTAAGAAAAGGATTTATCAGAGTTAATAAGAAAAAGATAAAATCTAGCTATAGATTGAGTGAAGGTGACATAATAAGAATTTCAGACTTTCTTAATAGTTTTTTTTCTAAAAATAGAAAAGATATAAAGATTTATGGATCAGAAGATTTTATAAAAAAAAATACACTCCATATTGATGATGATCTTCTAGTAATTAATAAACCCTATGATTTAGCTGTGCAGGGAGGAACTGGTATAAAAAGGCATCTGGATGGTTTATTATTATCTGCTTTCTCATCAAAAAAAATAACTCCAAGACTTGTTCACAGGCTAGATAAAGAAACATCGGGTGTAATGCTTATAGCTTTAAATAGAAAAATGGCATCACATCTCTCAAGTTTGTTTAAAAATAAGGATATCTATAAGACTTATTGGGCTATTACCGAGGGTTCACCAGAAAAAATAAGAGGAGAAATTAATTTAACTATTGAAGACAATGAGAAAAAAGAAAGATATAATTCGTTGACCAAATATAATAAAGTACTCAAAATTAATGATGATTTATGTTGGATAGCTTTTAGGCCTGTTACTGGAAGGACTCATCAAATAAGAAAACATGCATCAATGTCAAATTTTCCAATAGTTGGCGATAAAAAATATGGAAATAAAAATCAAAAATTAATAAAATTTAATAAATTACATCTTCATAGTCATAGTGTTGACTTTAAGGGCTTAAATGGCGACATATTACATTTTGAGGCTCCGCTTCCTGATCATATGATGGAAACTTGGATTAAATATAATTTGCCATTAAAGCCAGATAATGATTTTTTTATCGGTGATTGAGGGATCTAATGGACGATATTATTAAAGAATTAGAAGCAAGAAGACTTAATGCAAAACTTGGTGGGGGTCAAAAAAGAATTGACGCTCAACATAAAAAGGGGAAGCTTACTGCGCGTGAGAGAATTTCTCTTCTTTTGGACGAAGACTCTTTTGAGGAATATGACATGTTTGTTGAGCATGACTCTCATGAATTTGATATGCAAAAACAAAAAATACCTGGTGATGGTGTTGTTATTGGTTCAGGTTTAATTAATGGCAGAACAGTTTTTGTTTATGTTAAAGATTTTACTGTTTTTGGCGGTTCGCTATCATTAGCTCATTCAAAAAAGATCAACAAAATTCAAGATATGGCTCTTAAAAATAATGCTCCTTTAATTGGTGTTTTAGACGCTGGTGGAGCGAGAATTCAGGAAGGAATTGACTCCTTAGGTGGTTACGCAGAGGTTTTTCAAAGAAATGTTTTAGCATCTGGAGTGATTCCTCAAATTTCAATTATTATGGGACCATGTGCAGGTGGAGATGTCTATTCACCAGCGTTAACTGATTTTATCTTTATGGTTAAAGATACCTCTTACATGTTTGTTACTGGACCTGATGTTGTAAAAACAGTTACAAATGAAGAAGTAACCTCTGAGCAACTTGGAGGTTCAGAGATTCATACAACAGTCTCTTCTGTGGCTGATGGTGCTTATGAAAATGATTTGGAAATGATGGAGCAAATTAGAGAATTAATTGATTTTCTGCCTTCAAGCAATATTAGCCAAGCGCCTATTAAAAATACCGATGACCCTATTGATAGAGTAGAGGATAGTCTTGATACTCTTGTTCCAGATAATTCAAATACTCCTTACGATATTAAAGAGCTTATTTTAAAGGTTATAGACGAGAATGATTTTTTTGAAATACAAGAAAAATTTGCTCAAAATATTGTTACTGGTTTTGGTAGATTTGATGGCTTTACTGCAGGCATTATTGGTAACCAGCCTATGCATTTAGCGGGTGTTCTCGACTCCGATGCTAGCAGAAAAGCTGCACGATTCGTTAGATTTTGTGATGCATTCTCAATTCCGTTAGTTACATTTGTTGATGTACCAGGATTTTTACCTGGAACATCTCAGGAGTATGGTGGTTTAATCAAAAATGGTGCAAAACTCCTTTATGCATATGCTGAAGCAACGGTTCCTAAAGTTACTATTATAACTAGAAAAGCTTATGGTGGAGCCTATTGTGTCATGGCACCAAAACATTTAAGAGGTGATATTAATTATGCATGGCCGAGTGCAGAGATTGCTGTTATGGGAGCTAAAGGTGCTGTTGAAATCATTTATAGAAGTGATCTTGATGATTCTAAGAAAATTGCTGAATATACAGAAGCTTATGAAGATCGTTTCTTAAATCCTTTTGTTGCTGCTGAAAGAGGGTATGTAGATGATGTTATTATGCCTCATAACTCTAGAAATAGAATTATAAAAGCTTTAAAAATGCTTAGAAATAAGAAATTATCAAATCCATGGAAAAAACACGATAACCTACCCTTGTGAGAATTAAATGTTTAAGAAAATTTTAATTGCAAATAGAGGTGAAATTGCTTGCAGAATAATATCCTCATGTAAAAAACTTTCTATTCCAACAGTAGCGGTTTATTCTGATGCAGATGAGAGGGCATTGCATGTAAAGCTTGCTGATGAGGCAGTAAATATTGGACCAGCTCCGTCATCAGAGTCATATTTATCAATTGATAAAATTATTTCAGCTTGTAAACAGACTAATGCCGATGCAGTACATCCTGGATATGGTTTTTTATCTGAGAACCATCTTTTTATGAGTAGACTTGAAAAAGAGGACATTACTTTTATTGGACCATCTGCTGAACCAATTCGGGTAATGGGTGATAAAATAGAATCTAAAATATTTGCTATTGAAGCTGGAGTTAATACTGTTCCGGGATATCAAGATATAATTAAAACATCGGATGAGGCTATTCAAATTGCTAAAAATGTAGGATTTCCAGTAATGATTAAAGCCTCTGCTGGTGGAGGAGGTAAGGGAATGAGAATTGCTTTCAATGAAGGTGATATTCCTGATGCTTATACCTCTTCAATAAATGAAGCTAAATCAAGTTTTGGTGATGATCGAGTATTTATTGAAAAATTTATTGTTAAGCCTAGACATATTGAAATTCAAATTCTTGCTGATAATCATGGAAATGTTATTCATTTAGGAGAAAGGGAGTGTTCAATTCAAAGAAGGAACCAAAAAATTATTGAGGAGTCCCCAAGTCCATTTGTTGATAATGAGTTAAGGGAAGCAATGGGTGCCCAAGCTGTTCAATTAGCAAAAAAAGTAGGTTATCAAAGCGCAGGAACAGTTGAATTTATAGTTGATCAAGAGAGAAATTTTTATTTTTTAGAGATGAACACAAGACTTCAGGTTGAACACCCCGTTACAGAGTTAGTAACAGGTTTTGATTTAGTTGAAGAGATGATAAAAATTGCTGCTGGTGAAAAATTAAATATTTCTCAAAAAGATGTTAAGTTTAGTGGTTGGGCAATTGAATCTAGAATTTATGCTGAAGATCCAGAAAGAAATTTTATGCCCTCAACTGGCAGATTAATCACTTACAAACCTCCAACCTCTATTGACAATATAAGAAATGATACCGGTGTTTATGAGGGTGGAGAAATTTCAATGTTTTATGATCCGATGATTTCTAAACTTTGTTCTTATGGCGAAAATAGAAAGAAAGCATGTGAATTAATGCAAGAAGCTCTTAATAATTATGAAATTTCAGGAATTCAGAATAATTTAAATTTACTGTCTTCAATTATTAAAAATGAGAAATTTATCTCTGGAGATATTAATACAGGTTTTATTGCCGAAGAGTATCCTGATGGCTTTAATTCCAAAGTGGTTCATAAAAAAGACTCTTTAAATTTTTCATTGGCAAGTATTTTTGCTTTTTTAAAAATTAAAAATAGAAATAAAAATATTGATTTAATGAATAATTCTAAATTCAATGAAAGAACTCTTTTTGCTCATATAAATAAAGATGTGTTCGAATTTAAAACCTACAATTCTCAAAAAAATAGCGTTATCGAATATGATGGGAATGTGATCACATTAGAGTCTGATTGGTGTATTGGTGATAAAGTAATGAAAATCAAAATTGACGAAGTTGATTTTACTTTTCAAATTAATAAAACCTTAAAAGGCTATCATATTCAAGGCTATGGTATGTCAGGACTTGTTAAAATTAGATCAAAAATTGCTAATGATCTATCCTCTTACATGATAGAGAAAATTATAACTAAAGATACTAAAATTATAAAATGTCCTATGCCGGGTTTAATTGTTTCAATTGATATCGAAGAGGGTCAATCTGTGGAGGACGGAGATAAACTATGTGTTGTTGAGGCAATGAAAATGGAAAATATCATTAGGTCTGAAACATCTGGTGTGATAAAGAAAATTCATTGTAAAGAGGGGGATAGTCTAGCAACAGATGAGGTTATGATAGAGTTTGAGTAGGAATTATTTTTACTTCAAAAGTCTTTTTAAAATTTGATATTAAAATTTTATCTATTTCTTTTTTTTTAATATTTAAACCAATTTTTTCTATACTTGTGACTCCACTATTTTCGTTACCACAAGGAATTATTCCTGAAAAATGTTCTAAATTTGGATTAATATTTAAACTTATCCCGTGAAAACTTATGCCTTTTCTTATTCGTAGTCCAAGAGATGCAATTTTTTCTTCGTTATTTACCCAAATGCCTACTTTGCCTTTTATTAAAAATGATTTTATACCAATATCCATTAAAGAGTTCATTATCCATTGCTCTAAAAGTCTTATAAAGGATTTTACATTATAATCTCTATCTCGAACATTTAACATAACATATGCAACTCTCTGACCTGGACCATGGTATGTAAACTGACCACCTCTATTCGTTCTAAAAACTGGAAATAAATTTTCGTTTAATAAATCTTTGTCATTTGAGCTTGTTCCAGCAGTATAAATAGATGGATGTTCTAGAAACCAAAGTAATTCAGAGGCTTTATCTTCATTAATGCCTTCAACTCTTTTTTCCATTAATTCAATACTTTTTTTATAGTCGACTAATTCACTTGAATTGAAAAACTCTATTACATTTTTATTCATAATTATTTATTTTTAAAAACTCTTTTGATAAATTCTATTTAAAGTAAATTATTATATTAACTCTTTTTGCATAAGGCTATATGATAAATAATATTGCGGCCGTGGCGGAACTGGTAGACGCGCAGCGTTGAGGTCGCTGTGGGATAAAACCCGTGGAAGTTCGAGTCTTCTCGGCCGCACCA